>Ga0114999_10002401_pt1 | contig 24730 bp, 27 predicted proteins | sample ArcticOcean_MG_C_3_FD_89820 | JGI IMG/M metagenome (GOLD analysis project Ga0114999, IMG submission 89820) | Marine microbial communities from western Arctic Ocean - ArcticOcean_MG_CB8_126 | ecosystem: Environmental > Aquatic > Marine > Oceanic | place: Arctic Ocean: Canada Basin | collected...
CCAGCCCAACGACTTCCGGACCAAGCTCGGGATCCACCACTCCGAGCAGCACCGGTACCACTTCCGCTTCGACGTCTGCCTCGCAATCGCCATCCACCACTAAGTCTACCACGGCGTCCACATCACCGTCCAGATCAGCATCGAGCACTCCGTCCTCCTCGGCCAGCACCAGTGTGACCTCAACCAAATCTGACAGCATTCATTCAAGCGTGTCGACGACTGCATCGAGCTCCGCGAGCATCACCGTATCGAAAAGTGCATCCACCTCGGCCTCCGACTCAATAGCGTCCAGCCCAAGCACCACCGGGTCGACCTCGGGCACCGATACAAAAAGCACCACTGCATCGACATCGGCCAGCTCGTCTGTCTCCTCCACAGGCTCGAGCTCCCAGTCTTTGTCGCCGTCGTCCAGCCCAACGACTTCCGGCTCAAGCTCGGGATCCACCACCCAGAGCAGCACCGGTATCTCGTCCGCTTCGACTTCCGGCTCGAGATCGGCATCCACATCTGTATCCAGATCAGGATCGAGCACCCCGTCCTCCTCAGCCAGCATCAGTATCACCTCAAGTGCATCCGATACCGCCAGCTCAAGCGTATCGGAATCAGCGTCTAGTTCCGCAACCGCCACCACTTCCGCATCCACAACGCCAACTTCCTCCGCAACAACGACCGCCACCACTTCCGCATCCACAACGCCAACTTCCTCCGCAACAACGACCGCCACCACGTATCCCATAATACGGTCGCAATTTCCAAATGCATCCACGACGGAGTCATTATTCACAACTGCTATTGGCTTAATTGGGGATCTAACCAAAAGTAGTATTAATACGAGTTTCATACCTAACACATCAATTGAGTTTTATAACGGCTCGATCATGGCCGATCTTATCAGGCACGAGATGAGATATGAAATTTCTTCTCCTGATACCATAGGTGATGTGTTCCTAAACATTCTATCCACAATGTTGCTGAATTTTGGGACTTCGGAATATTCAATTTCCGTCATAAAACCCGCACAAAACAGAAGGTCGCGCAGAGCAACCCAACCGATAACCCCAATTGGTGATGGGGGGACTAATAGTCTACTTCTTGCCCATGGAATTGTTAGTGAATCACCTCAATTGTGCGATCCTGGTCAAAAACAACAATGGACTCTCGTTGGGCTCTCAATGGACCTTCAATTGACAACCCCCATCACCACAATTTGTAGTGCGATACAACCTATACCCAGCTGTTCTATACTAAACCCCGTAGTTCGGCAAACCACAGCTGATTCAGAATCTATCGTACAAACAGTTGGTACCTCCACAGACATCGAAATTGTTAGCTGTGTATCAACTGGTGTTGCGATTATAAGCGGGACTTCTCGCAGTGTGCGAGGTTTCGTCAATACACTTGGGAGTGGGTTCATCTTGACCAAGAATGAAATCACAGTGGACGCACCACAAGACGATGACGTCGATATCGTGGAAATTATCGCGATTGCCGGTGGAGTGTTTATCGCAGTCGTTATCGTGGTCATGAGCATACACCACAACCCACCAGGAAAGGATATGCACGAACCACCGGCCGGTAATTTCGTAACTGCCATTCCTGGTCCAAATGGAAATATTATTTTTTGACGGTGCAAAGGGTTGATTGTACTTGAATAAACAGTTAAACAGTCGTCTCTTATGGGATTCGCATTCATTCAGATGTTCGCTTGCGTTTCCTCTTGCGCTCGGCACGCAAGAATCCGGCCATGTGGGCCTTTGCCATCGCTTGCAGCTTGGCATCCCACGTGCGCGAGAATTCGCTGGGGGCTAGCTCGTCGGCCCGCTCCGACGTCATGTTCGTGGAATATAAACACTCTAGTCTCCGTGCTCTGCTGGCCCATGTAAACACGCACCCTTTCTCCATGGCATTTTTCCCGTTCCACCCGATGTTCCCTTCTGCGGTCTGGCCCTGATACTTGTGGACGGTCTGTGCCGCCGTGTTCATGATGTTCAAGTTGACGGATTTAACACCAACTGCATTCGGAACGGATGGTGTCCCGCGGATCACAAAGTACGCACCCCCAGAGTCTGGCTGGATCCCAACCCGAATATTGTCGGCCGCGAGAGGATCGCTCGGTCCCAGACCCGTGCAGTCGGCGCGGTCAATGCTCCTAACCACACCCGTCACACCGTGGCGACGGGGATTCCCATCCTCGTCAACGGTGGGTCGCGTTATCGATATGTGCGATCCAACCCCCATCCGGACAAAGTCGTCTTTCAGGCGAGACCGTTTCCCCGACTTCAGATCGACGTTACGGATTTGTTGGAGTTCGATCCCGTCCTTCGCCGTTTCTTTGACATGGTAATCCACCGCAACCCTCGCCGCGGTCAGGTACATGGTGTTTGGCGGGGGCCTGCGCCTGCTGATGACGTGATCCCACATGTGCTTGAGCCTCGACGTCGTAAGGGTCCCCGTTCGAAGGGCCTCGATCAAAGCAAGCAAGTCGACCTCGTCGGGGGCGATCCTGTGGTTGTACTGGAGCGCTGCGACCTTTGCAGTCATCAAGAAATTCGAAAATGCAGCCGTGCCGGCAACGGGCACCCTGTCTGTGATCTGGTTTACGTCGCCGCACAGCCAGATCTTGACCCGGGGGTGTTTTTTCCGCATCCACCGGTAAAACATCGAGAACTGGTCGCCCGGGAGCATAAGCGCCTCGTCGATAACCACAACCCTGGTCTTCACCCCAATCTTGTGTTTCCGCGTATCGTGGCTGTCAAGGGCGCGCTGGAACGCAATGTTTGCAAGTTTGATTGCCCCGGGATTATCAGATCCCGCTATGTCTCGGCCGCCCGCGCCGACAAAGCTCGCGAATGTCATCGCCTCTCCGCCAGAATCCTGGTAGTGCTGAACCACAGAGTGACTCTTGGCAACGACTATACATGCTGCAGGGCCGAGCTTGCCTGTAATTTGTCCGAGCACGTGGTGTAGCGTGTATGATTTTCCAGTGCCGGGCCCCCCGATAAACAAGGTATCATCCATGGTCATCAGCAACCGTGCGACATCGTCTTGCGCAGCGCTCAGCCTTATCTCTTCCTCGTCCGGCAACTCCGCCACGATAGGCGCCGGTTCCTCGGTCTCACCGAGAATACGACCACCCTCCGGATGATGGGGACCGTCCCTTAGTTTCTCGTCCGAGTCGCGAAAAAAAGAAGCAGACTCCGCGTTGGCCCTCTGCTGGTCGATATTCGCATAAAAACTGGGCCCGGGCTCGTCGCAAGAGTCCGAGTCATCAATCAGCCCCTCGACCTCGCTCCCATCGCTCTCGGTATCGCTTTCACCATCGTACCCGACCGATTCTCCTTTGGTCTCCATGACTGTTTGGTTGTCTGGGTCTAAAATGAACCAATTTGAATACAGTTCCACTTTTAACTACCGTTCTATTTTTAAGAATAAATCCTGCATTTTTTGTTTTTACAGCCAAATGGGGCAGTTTTTTTGCGGGCGTATATAGCGGTTATAATTGGAAAATACAAATGATCCCCTGTCGCATCTTTCTTGCGGTTCCTTTCTTTTCGCCGCCCCTTAGAACTTTGTGGGGCGACAATTTAAGGGGGACGCCGTGCACCCTGGAAATATTCACACACCAAAAGATGATTGATTTCATGAAGGTGCACGCGACCGAACCCCAACTTCGAGCATTCAATACACTGGTTCCGTGGGCGTACAAGGTTGATCTGTGGCGGGCGGTTGCCTTGTACGAGAAAGGGGGCATTTTTATAGACGCAGACACACGTCTTTTGAAATCGCCGGCGGTCATTGTTGATTTGACGATGGACGTGGTGCAGATACCCGAGGACCGTGGAAAGGGGTGCTTGTGGAATGGCTTTATTGCGTCTCCGAGACACAACGTGCACCTAAAAATGGTCATCAACCGCATCGTACAAAATGTGCGCAATCGTGTGCGGGGTCATGCTGACGGGAACAACGAGCCGTCGCTTGGGATTACAGGCCCGTGCACGTACGGCAGGGCGCTTCGAAACAACTATCGTTCGCTGGGACGAATGGCGCCAGATGGCAGCCACGTAGGGCACTTTGCGACGGTGGAATCTAGTGTCAAGGCAACCTTTTCGACCCACTATGCGGTTTATGGGGGAAACACGAGGTTTATACAAACATTTAGGCGATTGTTTGTTTATGGTCTGTCTAATTATAAGAAAAGATTTTCCAAACGCTGAGGTTCGCATTTTTGTTACAACCCCTCGACCATGAGCCAAACACCCCCCGACCGTCCGTACGCTCTCGCCGACGAGTATCAGAAACAACCCTCGGAAGCCCTAAGAGCGGAGCTCGAATGTCTAGGGGATCAGATCACGGCACATCAAACAAGCCTTCCTCCCCGGGAAGATGATGTGGTTGGACGCAAGGTGTTCGAGGCGTATGAAGCGTTCAGGCTCATGGGGGGCGAAAACGCGCTCATGGCGGTTGCCCGCGGGATTGTGACGGAAGAACAACTCTATTACATCATGCGGCACTATTCGACGCTTTCCGAGCTGTATAAGTGAAGCGTTTGGTTGGGCTAGCCGGGTAGGATATCACGCAAAACTACTCGTACTTTTCATATACACGAAACCCATACAATGCTATTTCTTCAGAACCGCCCACGTCGAACCCCATAACACAGATGAGCTTGCTAATACCGGCTGCACTGTCGGAAAAAACAGGGACCCTTGCCCTGCCGAATGTAGACAAATCGACCGGCCCGTTCACATGCGTGGGCTGCGGCGAGACTCTCGTTCTGCGGCAAGGAATTGTCAATCGATACCACTTTGCCCACAAGCATACGACGTCTTGCGGCGGCGGCGAGAGCATCCTCCACAGAGCAACCAAGAGGTGGTTTGCGGAGTGTGTCGGGACGGGCGCTGCGACGATTGTTGCGCCCTGTATTGGCTGCGGGGCCTCTCACGTGGCATGGCGGGTTGACGTCATGGCTCCGTCTGTTGCGTACGAAGAGTTGGCGCTGTGCCCAGGCGGCGGGCCGGTCAAGTACAGAATCGACGTTGCAGTCGTATGCAGGATAGACCATCGGCTTCAGGCGTCCGTCGAGGTGTTTTATACACACCGCATCGGACCGGAAAAGCAACTCTATCTCGAGAAGCTTGCTCCCGTGTTTGAAATCATTGCCTTTAACCCCGCCTCTGGATTGTGCACCACGTTTGAGTGTATCGACCCGTCCGGGTACTGCGATTCGTGCACACATAAAAAGGCGCTTGCGGAACAAACACAAGCCCGGCGCGCCCGGCTTCGTGTGTTGTGCGACACGCTGAAGGAGATCGGATGTGTTTGTGCCATTCAGTTTAATCACTGTGCCAAGACGTTAAAGCGGCGGCTGGTTGTCGGACTGTGCGACTGTGGACGCGCGGGCGTTTACATGGCGCGTAAAAGTAAAACCCGGGGATCCACACCGAGTGCTATGTGTGCCGGATGCGCCATGGTATGTTCACGCTGCTCAACAACATGCCACCGCAAATTCGCCTGGAAAGGCTGGCATGATGAAATTGTATGTGACGATTGCGTATATGACGACACTCTCATAGAATGTCGTTTGTGCTGCGCCCGAGAGGTCGACCCGGAGAGAACAGATCGCTGGGAGCTGATTAAATTGGGTGTTGCACTCCAGGTGTATTATACGCGGTGCCCCGGCCTCTGCACAAAGTGTAACGACGAACGCGCCATACAAATTCCCGCGCCCCGAAAGGGAAAGTCCACGAAGCGGCCCTGCACTAAGTGCGCTTCGTGGGGTACGATGTTTCAGACCGTGATACCCGTGTTGCGGTATTACAAGAACGGCTACAACCAAAATTACGACTGGTCGTGTCGGCGATGTCTGGATGAATGTATTGATTGCGGTGCGTATTGTTTTGCTGACCGTTGCGTCACCTGTGATCCAAACCCAAAAAAAGATCGCCCGCTTTGCCAATGCGACATCTGCCAAGAATTACGAACCAACCCCTTTCATACCTAAGTCACGTCTTCCATGAAAGTACCATTGATCTCAACACCTGTCGACCAGTCGGCTGGGGCTACCAAACCAGCCCGGTAATCCAGGTATTCGTCGGTTTCCTCGTTCATCATTTCCACGAGTTCATCCGGTGTCCAGCGTTTGATGTCTGAATTTCCCGCCGAAATGCCATCGATCTCAGCACTGTTCACCAATGGATCCTCGGGACCCGGTGCGCTCCTCGGTGGTTCTTGGGTGTAGTCGTCCATAGGAGATTCAACGCTATCCAGCCGATCGCCCGGTGGTGTGCTTATGGATACTTCGAGAGTGTCGACAGCGTTTACCACACTGTCGACCTCAATATCAATGATGTTGTCGATCACCAGCCGGGGTTCTTCGGTATTCTGTGCACTCTTTGGGGGTTCTACAAAACCAGCCCAGTCATCTATGAGGTATTCGCTGGGTTCCTCGGTCAACTCACGAGTATCGAGTGTTATTTGAGTGGTTGGTGGGCCCGTGAAGATCTCATCAATATCGATCATTTCCGCCCCACTGTTGATTACCTCAACCTTACCGACCACAAAATTTGGAGATACGGTTGGCGCCGAAACGGCCACCACACCTGCAAGCAGAGCCACAATCATCCTTTATTACCGGCACCCAAGAGATCTTATATATATTTATTACAATGCAGCCGTCTGCCTGCACGCACGCTCCCACTGGGCCTTTTCTTTATCGCCAATCCCGTCAGTAACCGCTTTGGTTACCAGTTTATTCAGCCCCAAAAGAACGTCGCCGGGTAGTATTGTGCTACGCTGCGCCGCAGTCCTAACGATCGCAACGCAGAGATCCCGTTTGTTGGCGGCGGCCGGAATAAAAGGCTGTACACATTTGGGTTTTAGCTGTGTGGTCGTCATAAAGTTCCCAATCAGGTCCGTCAGCTCTGATCCTCCCCACAACAATATGTACCACTCGTATTGCAAGTTTGCTATGATGCTTCCAGGGACGACCCCAACAAGCTGGTTCAATTGGTTGTTCGTCCATCCTTTGTTATTGCCCGACCTCTGGCGGAAAATCGCAGTGCTCAGGGCCGCAATACATACATTCTTTTTGGTTTTTGTTGTTGTCAGGTCGAGGAAAGTACGATTCGCAAAATTCATTAGCACGGCCCTGTTCTTATTGTTTGTCATCGTCGAAATAATCGTGGTGGCCAGTGTTGCGGCTTCAACTAGACTGGCGTCCGACTGCTGCGTGTCATCCTCTTCGTCAGAGTCCGAATCGGACGAGTCCGGGGGTTCCGGGGGGTATTTTAGATGCACCGCCAGGATATGCTTACAGTCACGTTCGCGAACGTCGGGGCACGTGCACGTCCTTTTACCATCCACCCCGAACCTCACGGTGTAGACATTCTCGTCGGTTGGTCGTAAATGAAATCTAAGATCAGGTTCGGCAACTCTTTCGACAATTCGTTGCGAATACACCCGCACTTCACCATTGACGTTTTGTTCCATGACGTACACCCCATCATGATTGGCTGGAAAGCTGGGGGATACAAAGCCAGCAATCTCGTTTGGAAGCTCATTGGTATAAAGTTTTTCCCCGCGAGCGTCGACGGTGTGCCCAAACCGGCGTTGCCACAACGACATCCTTATGCACCCCGTTTGTTTGAAGCCATATATATATAGATACCCTCATAACGCCCATAATAATAAGGAGGAGATGCGCTCACAATCCACCTAACCCAACGGCCGTACCGGACCAGTTAGTCTAGTCGACTTGGGTTTATTTATTAGGGTACTGCTGCCCGACGGGTTTATTGGAATCGGGGTTATTTACTGGATTTGATCCATTGGATAGCATGTGGAAGGTTCTGGTGTGTATACTTGTGATCATTATATTATTCTTGAGCGGTGGTATTTTTTGGCTGTCATCTAACCGCAGACCTTTCGAGGTTGATGTTGAGGGGTATGTCGAAGAACCCGAAAACATTCCTGTGCAATTTTCCAATGTCGGCGCGCACGCGCCCAAATCGCTGAAAAAGAGGGTTGTTATCCCCCCGCCGAGGGCCATGGTATTTTGAGAAAAATGCCACAAACGGGTTAAACGCAGCACTGTAAACCGGGCCGTTTGAGTATTCCGATCACCACCTGTTCTTCGGGTTCTTTATGGAAGATGATTTGTGCAGAACACAACACCATGAAGCGTGCGCGTATCTCCCGCCCGGTCGAGCAACAATCAACCACAAGTATCCCCGGTGTGATTTTGGCAAGTCCGGCGTATGTGCTGTTCCAATCGGGGACACAGATCCAAGTGACCCACTGCGGAGAGACGACATGCCTCTTGGACGCAGGGGTTTCCGAGGTGCTGGCAACCGCTTCGCGCACTCAAATGGCCATTGCAGTGTGTTCCCAGCTCGTTCTGTTGACACCTGAAGGTATCCTGCGGCACACTTTAGACAGCGACATCGCGTGCATGGGATCGAACGAGAACTCTGTGGCCGTAGCCACGGACTGCGGGACTGTCTGTGTGTATACCAGGGAGGGGTCAAAGCGGCTCTGTGGCCCTGGGACGCACTCGGTCGGGACGCTGTGTGTCACCGACTCGGGGAATGTTATTGGCAGCAGGGGGCTCGACGTTGTTGAGATTGGGGTCACGCACGATCTTGTTATCACGATGCTCGATCGTATTGTGGCGCTTGCGGCCAACGATGCCCAAGTCTGTATTGCCACGGAGCGGGCCGTGATCATTGTTGAGAGTGGCCATATTACCAGATCCATCATGCTGATGGATGTTGTTTCCGTCGCCCTGTTTTCCGGCCACGTCGTCTGCGCAAGGCGGTCGATTCCGACGCGCGTCACCGTGTTTGGAAGCAGCCCCACGTACAGTTTTTCGATATCGGCGGGGACAAATTTGGTGGCGCTTGCGGACACCTGCTTCTTAAGCGGAAGCAATGCGGTCGTGGCTTTGGTTGGAGCGCCGGTAATGGGGTGCATGTGCACGTATTATTGCACAGATCCGATAACACGCACCAAACTTGAGAACGTTGCCGCCATTCTTCGCGGAAACTTCGACGGAGATACAATCAGGTGGGCCGCGCGGGGGTTTCAGTTTGAAGCGCAGCTCGATGGGATCCCCGTCGACCTTCTATACACGTTAATGTGTGACGACCGCCGCGGTGGGATGCAGGTGACGTTCGCACTCACTCCAGGCGGCGAGGCGGATTTCACAAGCGCTGTAAACCAGGTGGGGTGGAAATCGAAGTGTGGCGCGTTTGACGGGTTCTGATTTAAATAAAACAATGGTGTACCGAAATTGAAATTAGGATACGGCCATAACAGGGCTGGCAATACATTCAAACCGCATAACCCGATGTCGAGTGTCCCGACACAGCCAGATAAAAAGAGCGGGTGCGACAAATGTCGGCTAAAGGAAAATCCAAGCCCTAGCTGCACGTGCCTTCCCCGCAGGTCGAAGAAAATGCAGCAGGTGTTGGACAAGGCCTCCTCCGATATCAGCCGTCTTCCTCGTCGGCTGGACCGTGTCGAAGGGAAAGAATACGCGTTCAAGGGAACAAGGGCCGTTTGGCATAAAAAGCGCTGGCACTGCATTCACCTCCGGTCTTGGAACAGGTGTATTGAGTGCGATGGGCCTGGCACGTGCATCCACAAAAAAATCCGGCGGGCCTGCAAACTGTGCGGCGGAAACCAAATTTGTGTCCACCAAAAGCAACGCAGTTTTTGTAAAGAGTGCCGGGGGAACCAGATATGCGTACACGACCGGGTGCGCGGAACATGTCTGCCGTGCGGCGGCAGCCAGATCTGCACCCACTCGCGCATCCGGTCGCGGTGTTCAGAATGCAAACAGGCGCGGGTGGTGGCCGTTTCGAAGTAGGTGGCACAAAACAGCCAAGGCTTGCGGAAAGTTGGGACATAGTATTGGATGATTGATAGGCAGAAAGAATGGGTTGGCGTCAAATTGTTGGAGGATTTATGGCAGTTGAAACAGGCCTGCAAATCAGCCGATCGTTTCTTATCAGATGTCAAGCTCAGCGTTGAAATCGCGTTCTAACGGGAGTTCGTACGTGTGTTGGATATTTCCAACCTCATAAAAGGGAAAGCCTCCGTCGTATTCGCTGTCGAACATCGATGGTAGGACGTCCGAGTATAATCCGTTGGGGTCTATATTTTCATCTGGAGATTCTCCCGCATCTGGCAGGGTTGTCTGTGACGACTTTGGCCTCATGACCATCCAGAGAAAACACCCCACGGCGATCGCGGCGGCCAAAATCGCCCAATAATAATACTCGGGCTCGCTCGCCCCAGTCGCCAGATCGGTTGATATGGTGCTTGTATCAAAGGGTGGTTCAATGATAATGGTCGAGACGGTTGTGTCCGTAGAAGAGACCGGAGGGAACAAGCAATCCCACCCCAGACAGTCTTTCATATTAAACAGCGCCAGCGGCCCAACAGATGCGCCCGACGGAAGCGAAATTTGTAGACTGGTACAGTCTCGGAATGCGCTTTCCCCAACAACCGTGAGACTGGAAGCCTCACCAAAAACCACGCTGGACAGCGCGACATTGCCCATAAATGCCGAGACGCCTATTCTCATGACGTTGTCCGGGATAGTCAGACTTCTCAGGCTGGTGCAATTTAGAAACGCACGCTGCATAATATTTATAACCGACGTTGGCAGGCTGATGAATTCCAGATCCGCCCACCCTGCGAACCCATAGTCCAAAATCCCGTACACCACGCACGGCAATTCGAACACGACCGACACCTTTCCTTTACGATACTCGTCCGGGTACGCACCAAATGTTGCCCATTGGATCCCGCTTCGGACTGTTGCGCAGTCGTTGTTGGTACACATTCAACGGCCTGGGCGTTTTGCGCATATACAACCAACCGTTTCCCCGGCCCAGTAGGCAACAGATGCCGTCTTTGAGATGTATATAAACTAGGGCGGACACGGTTTAATAAGACGTAAAAATGCCGATTTGTTATGTAGGACAAGATGGCAGGTCCGTCAGGTATAGATACGATGTCTCGGATCCGAATACCACCAGGTTGGTATCTGACAGCCGTCAAAAGAGTATTGGTGATTTCGTTCTGGATTAATGTTTACAGCAACACACACACCGCACCATCGAGATAATTGGAACTACGACGCACAGTACTATTAATACCACCCCCGTAATCTCAAGGACCGTGGTCTCATCCATATCCAACATTTGCTCCCCAGTCGTTATATACGCACAAAGGTATCAAATCACAGCTGGCTGGTTGCATCTGAATTTATGACAACCACGAGTTCTGTCTAATGAATTCGGTTGTCCATCGCCATTCAAGAACAATTAATAATGTAATCCCCGTTAAGGCCGATTTATACCATGTTCGAAATTACCCCCATTTTAGAGTCGTCCTATATGCGGTAGGTATAACCAATCGTATCGCATGATGTTGTATGTCAGACTTATGCATCGGGCCGTGCTCCTCAATGCGTGCACTGTAATGCTCGGTTTCATAGTAGCTGCCGAGACTGGTTGTCAAAATTGTAGTCCGGACACATCCGGCCCATGTAAATATGTGGTCGATGAAACTAATCTTTGCTGCGGGAACGCCACAGCTGATGAACCCTGCTCCAGTTGTTTAGGGTTAGGGGAAGGCTTTGAAACCATGTTTTGCGGTACCACAGAGCCCGTTAGCAGTGAAGAAATTACAATGCTGAGATTAATGCGGGAGGAATGCGGCAACAATATTACGTACGTGTTTTTGTTTTTGTGCCCGTTGTGGTCTCGGGTTTTAATTGGGGCCTTCGCGGTCAGGTGCCTTGAAGAACAAAACGGCGGGTTTTATTTTCTTCCCGGAGAACCAGAAGGTTCTAGATTTGGGCTCGATATGCTGAAGAACGGTCTTCGTGACATCTATGAAGAAACTGCCTCGAATACCTGGGTTGAGCTGGACACGATCTCGATAAATGACTTTCAAATCAAAAGGGGGAGTTTCCGCATCATGTCGCCGCCCACGCCAACCCCCGGAATCCCGATTGCGATTGCCAACGAGACCGTTCTCACCCTGACGTTTTCCGATGACTTTTCCGCGACAACCACCGACACGTTCGGCGACAGCAGATCCCTCAGCATCTCACGGTTTGAGCAAGTGCAGGCGCTCGGCGATACACTAATAACAACAAGGTAGGTGCCCTTTCTTTTCGTCGTTTACGACCAACCACGTTTTAACCCAGTTCTGGGGGTTATAGGTACGGGATAACAGGCGAGGATTTGGAAAACACCACCGATGATGACCCCATGAGCACACTGACCGCCGGCCACCAAACCGTTAAAAATACTCCACCCATAACCAGAATAAGCCTATCTGACACATCATATGCAAGCCTAAGCGCAGCAACTGATGATCTCTACCTTACTTGGAACCCTAAGGCAACTGGCGACTATAAAGACGCATCCTTTTGGACTATAAAATTGGCGTGGGATGTCGACTGTCCGACTCCCGAAATTCTTTCACCTGAAAAATGTCCTGAGTGGACAACGACGTTCAATTCTTTTTGCGTCGCGTGCCATCAAGACATACAACCAGACGACTGTACCGCTATTACACCAGGCACGCCGTGCACTGAAATTGAAATGAAGAATTGCCAACAAACTTGCGGGTCGGCGTCACACTGCACGGACCAATCCACAGGATGTGGCAACGGGATGTATAGCAGTATGGGGAATTATGTGGATGGGATATATTCTGTACATGTTTCATCTTATAAGACAAAAATTGACGATGACACTATTCTTCCAAACTTTATACACACAATCTCCATCAGTAATCACCACACAGACGGACGAATCATTTATAATAAGAACGATCAAAAAAAATTGTGGCAATTAAATGGCGCTTGTCATTATGTAGATTATGTGGAGGCCAATCGTGGATGTATTTACGACAATTGCGACAGCTGTTTTTTACTTGATACTACTGGTACTTGTACGGCAACTGCACTGGTTGATCTGACTCTTCTCATACCGGAATCGGATGGAACCCAAATCACCTTTAATGGTATTTCCTCTACAAGTACCGGGTTCAATAATATAAAAATGGATGCCGGACAGTCATTTACATCGGATCATTCAAGCAGCGGAAATTTAAAAATATGTGGCATCTCCAGCTTCAGATTTCCTACCGGCAAAAGAACATTTATTACTAGTACTTGGGTACAAATTGATAGTACCCCCGTGTTATTTCCCGTTTCTGGGACCGAGGTCGGTATATTTTATGTGCTCCGTTATCCAAATAGCGATAACCCTACCCCTAATTACGTACAAGTGTATGGGTCAGAAGATGGCGATATATTCGCGAGGCACACTTATTGGACCATGGATATCCCCAACAATTTAACTGGGATCGCGGCCGGAAAGGGGAATGCATTTGTCGGGACAACACCCACAAGTGTACTTATTTTCACTTCGGCGCGAGATGCCACTCATGTGGTCCTATCGGAACAATTCCTAAATGAATCATTTGAGCCAACAGCGCAAGCGTCTGGCGACTACCCCGATGCGGTCGCCGGATGCACGCTGTTGGGAGGGGGGTGCACCACGTCGGACGATTGCTGTGCCGAAAATGAAACCTACATCTCGTACGATTCCCCGCCAGAGCCGACCGTAGAAAATGTGTATGTGGTCCGATCGAGCAAAGGCGCGACACCGTCCCGCCAGTACGACCAGCACATCAAGTTCCGGGGATCAACCGAGCCAATCGAGACAATCGACACCAGCCCAATCACAATCGACCCCTTATTTTCTCTTCCGACAAATCCAGATCCGATGGGAGTCAAGGCGCTCGGTTACAATCGGCCGGGAGGTTACGACAGGTACGGCACGGGTTTGTTGTTGATCGTGCGTTTTGCGGCCTTGGGTGGATTCCGGGACATTGTGCGGGCGCTAACCAACCCTTGGACACAGGTTTAAGGCACTTCTTAGTAAGTGTGATATCAACGCATGCACCGATTGTGAGCAGTCGATGATCACGGATGGCACAACGGGCCGGATCATGGCGCCCACCGACCGCAACCCCATCGTATCTGGACAAACCCGGGAGCGCAACGCAACGTACCTTGGCACCCTGTTCCGACCCGCAGATTTGAACGACAAGGAGGACACCACACGGCGCAACGCAACCTGGGGTGTGAACAAAGACGATATCTATTGTGATGTGAAGGCCCGGACGTCTTTTATTACCCTGGGATCAAAGGATGCAACCGAGAGATGTGACGAAGAGGATGGTGGCGGTCATTACTTCGACGGGGCCGAGCCGGCGTATTTCAACCGCTGGTACTTGGACCAGACCGCGTACCCAGGGACGCCCCTGTGGCCCGCGGCCGCTCGGTCTGAGTTCGGAATATGCTGCGCATACCACTACGCGACGTTCGGAACAAATGGGTACCGCGAGATGACGGCGGACCACGGCATTGCGTACGACAGGAAAACTGTAACGAGCGCCGAGTTGAAAGGCAGCAGCGCCGTGAAATACAATGCATTTTCCGCCAGCCGTGGGTTTAGCCTCACGACGCCCGCGTTCCCCAAATTTTACCACAACAAGCTGAACATGTGCTGGCGGGACGGGATCCCGATTGCTGCCAACCCGCTCCCCGTAAACCTCACCGCCCCCCTTCCGACGCGGAGCGGAAACATGTGCCGGGTTGGAGATCCAAACACCGAGAATGTCGTCGAATACGAAGGCGACCCGCTTCGGAACCCTTGGGATAACTGGCACCCCGCGCCAATGCCACCGCTGCACATTAAAACTAAGGTGCGGAGGGGGACCGATGCCGGGAAAACAGTCGAGTCGGTGAAAATAGAACAGTTTGACACCCTCACCGTCGCAGAACGCGGAAATTACACCCCGGGACACACGAGTTGTCGTGCCATACGGCGCGCGGCTGGGGGGGTCTACAATTTTAGGAATATCCAGCCCCGGAAAAACAAGGCGACGATTCATCGGTCGTTTGTTCCAGTTGTTTGGGGGTCGGATGAATGGGGATCTCCAAGATCCACCGAAACCGAATGTACGGATAGCACGAATGAGGATATTTTGGAAAAATGTTTAGAGGATTCGGCCACTTCCGGATGTTGCCCCGGCGAAGAGTCCGGGGTGTTCTTCAACTCGTGGTCCGACGGGCTTGAAATATGCCGGGAAGAACAAATTAATTACGTTACATATTCGACTTTATTAAAAGAATTCTATGGTTGTAAAGATAAGTGTGATTCAAAAGAGACGTGCAAGCCGTTCCGGTGGCACCACAACATGGTCCGAAAAGGACAATCCGATACATGTGTTGACTTTGTATGTGTCTCAGAACACTACCAACTGACATTTGATGGTGTTGGATTTAATTTTTTGGATGACATGCAGGCCGAGTTATTTCCACAAACAAATATTACCGCAACGTCGTTATGTTCCCAACCCGACCACTGGGGTGGGATGGTCCCGCTTCCTATAGCGAGTTTATTGGACCTGCGGGCGTCGAATCTGAGCGAAACGTTCGGGTTGATTCTCACAATGGACCGGCTCGCGCTTCTGGATACCAACCAACCGAACACACCACAAGTATAATTACGACCCCCACGGACGCCATCGAGTTCTGCCTCGAATGCCGAAACCTTCGCCAACGGAGACAATTTCTGCACGGAATGTTAAAAAAAGAGATCGGCGCCGAGATTCGAACTCGGGCTGTTGTGTAATCTGTTTAGTTTAGTTGGACCCGTCAAAAAACCCGGCGATGCTGGGCAGCGGTGGCTCTTGTACAGGGGGATGCATCCAGCTGATCAGAGAAGCCGGGTCAACGGGCCGAGTCACCCACGCTGGCGGGCGGGTCCCTTTCTGTAAAGTATCTTCAAGCGACGCCATCTTGATTGGCGGCACTTCTAGATCGCCCCGTATGTGCCAGGTGCACGACTTTCCCTGCTTGCTTTTTCGGACAAGAAGGCCCCGTGCCTCGCCCATCTCGTGAACCATCTTGATCGCGGCCGCCGTCGCATCGCACGCAGACAGGGCGCCGCCTGGATTGTCCAGCCACGACACTATCGGGATTTTAGGGCCTGGGCGGATGACGCTTGCAAACGAATCGAGAGAAGCCATGTACCCGTTGTCGGCTACAAAAGCCGCCATGATGTCGGTGTGTCCCATCACGAGGCGTGTCAAATCAAGCGACGACACTGCAGACAAGATCTGGAATCCGAACCCCGCCCCGTTAAAGCTGACCAGGGTGGATCCTGTGCCAACCGCGACTTGCAGGTACGTGACAAGCGCATCGGCTATGTTAGGCGGCATCGCGCTCCCGTGGTCGCCTTGCCAATGGGCCGTCATGCCATTGAGCACAGTCGTCGCTGCGTACAAAACCCGGGTGTGGATATCACCACTGAATGCGATGTACACTGCCATGGCAATGTATGTTATGAACCAAAGCGGCGGGAACTCAGGCGTTAAATGAACGAACGGCCGTGTTCTAACAAAAATGATCCATCTGCGCTGACGAATGATTACTCGGTGTTCTAACAAGAAAGATCCGCGTCGATGTATTTCAGCTCCGCGTCCGTCATCGTCTCGCCATCCAAGCACCCAGCTATATCCGCGGCGAGATCCCTGAGTGTAGTGTGGACAGCCCCCCCGCACCCCCTTGTTTTTTGTGCAGCAATCCAGGTGCACACCGCCGCATAATCTTCACACGCGAGCAAGTTGGGGCTCCGCTTGGAGGGAATCCCAAGGATCGTTGCAGCCCTGCTGCGGTCCGGCATACCGGCGTGCTTCCAGGCCTGCATAACAGCGACATCCACAAGCGCCACCTTCGTCCCCCGGCGCCACGACGGCTGCGCAGCCGCTTTGAATGGGGTCATGTCCATCGGCCGAGATGGTTGTGATGCCACGATTATTCCGGAAAAGGGTATACGGTCTAAAATTAAAACGGGCTCCAATCTCGAACAAAGGCCCTCATTTTGAACTCACAATCCCCCCAATGCCGCGATCTGCAAAGCGGCACCGGTGCGACTCCAGCGTGGTGAGAGAGCTTCGGGACATTCTTAGTCCGGCAGAACTAGAGGTTGATTCGCAGGGCTGTCCCGCCATCCTTGGATCTGGAAGCAGTGGGATCGTCATAAAGGTGAATGATTTTTCTCATTGCTGGGCCATGAAAGTGTCCGACGACGAGAATGAAGTCCGAATAGCACGACGCATAGCCGCACTCCAGAGGGGCCACATCCCCGATGCTGCATCCACTCTATTGACCCCCACGAGGAGGCTGGTGGGCAGCGAGCTCTGTATGATCCCGGTCGAGTTCCTTCCCGGATCACAGACTGATTGTACCGTCCGGAAGTGGTGGATGGCAATGACCAAAAGCAAGGCATGTGGACAGCTACACTATCTCCAAATGCCGATAATGACACCACTATCCGGAGTAGAAGCCTACCTTAAACGAATGCCGATGCTCGATTATCTGTACGAGGTGGTCTGCCCACTGACGGCGGCGTTCGAATGGCTTGCGGGTCACAACATTGTGCACTTGGACGTCAAGCCGGACAATATATTGTACGACCGCGAAACACGCCACGCGATGGTGTGTGATTTTGGGATGGCGGCCAGCCCCCGTACGGACCAGCGCATCCGCGACTTTATCCGCACTTCTGAGTTCAACACGCTCTATACCACGACCTTCCGCCCGCCAGAAGTACGGCACTGTGATTACGACCGGAGTTCATTCGGAGACATACAGTATTTGGAACACTGCCCCCATGTCTCCCGGGGGTGTGCTTGTGCCGATTTGAAAATCGGTCCGAGCAGCGACGTCTGGGCACTGGCACTGTCAATGCTTGTGATACGAAGCGATTATCAACTGCAGACAAAGACGGCCCCGATCACCGATGCGGACGGGAGGATGCTCACCCAGGGGGTCGGTACTCAGGATTCAGATACGGTCGGGTTTATCGAACTCATCGGACACGGGTACACAAGCGTGGACGATAGATGGACCGCGTCACAGTTGAGCCACATGGCGGAATCGCTAATTGCCAGCCGGGAACCACACCGTGTCTAGATTGTCTAGATTGGTTAGTGCTGTTGTTGTTGGGTGGCCGATTCCTCTGGTTGCCCTGTCCGGCATTTTATATATTTACAGCAGGTCATTATTTTTGGAGTACGATGGACGTGTTCTCGCGAGACTTTGATTTGGCCGGGCTTGTGCTTTATTCTGCGAATGAATACGCGAGCATCCAATTTATATGCGCGGTAAGACGCATATCGGACCGATCCTCCAACCGCCGTCTGATACGAGAACTCGTGCAAGATCATTGCGCCGAGTTTAAACACAGTTTTTCCGCCTCCCTCTGGGAGGCAACCATGCGGGTCCGCTGATACTGGGCCGTGCTCAGAGGCCGATCGGCGGAAATGTAGCATGCACGATAACCCGAACTTGACCACCAAACGCCCTAACTGACAACCGCTATATGCCTTTATAGATAAAGTATTTATTACGGATGTATGTGGAAACTTGCCCATACCCATCTGTTGGCATGCGCCGCCCATGTTATGTCGGGGATCCTTTTTTTAACACTTTCCAAGTCACCAATACCATGGACCCCGCGGTTTCATGTCAACGCGTGGGCTCCACAAGACGGGTACGAGAATTGTGAAGATGTTCTGTGCAGAACGGTGGACGTTGCCGTAGAATACACGATCGATCCGATTGCGCTGTGCGTCTTGTTCGCATGGTGGTCTGGCCTATGTCACATGTTCGCGTTTTCCCGGACCTACAACGACACGGATAAAAATAGTCCGGTCTCATCAACACAGAAGGAATATCTGCGGACCATACGGGCGCTTGACTATGCCGTATCTTCTCCTATTATGCTTGTTGTTGTGTCGTGGTTGTGCGGATCTAACGACTATGGGCAGCTGATTGCCACTGCGGCCGCCATGTCGTCCGTTGTTTTAATCGACTTTTTCGGTGCGAAGGCAGCCACCAGTGTGATTGTGAACGATTCAACCCCAGGACCCAAATTCATCGCACAAAAAAGTAATACTGCACAAGATGTGAAACACTATAGTAAGGAAACGAAGCTGGCGATGTTCGCGTGGACCACCGCCGCCGTCATTTACATTGCGCTCTGGATCCCAATTTTTATGAACTTTGTGGCAGCGACCGGCAAACTACAACTACCTGATGCGTTTGGGGGGCAGGAATCCCGCCCGGCTCCTGACTTTGTCATCGTCATTGTCGTGGGGATCTTTATGACATTCTCTTCGTTTGCGCTACTTCGCCTGTGGGTCATCCTGGGAGGGTGCGGCTGTAAAACAGCCTGCGTGCCAAAATGGTTTAATCACACAAACTTTGCGGTCGAAGAGACCCTCTTTATAGTAAGTGCGAGCCGTTGGTTGTTGTGTGGGAAACGGGGGGGAAGCATGGTTGGGGATATTGTCTAACGAGTGTGCACAGGTGTTAAGTTTGACAGCGAAACTTCAGCTCCACTGGTCGCTGTTTTTCGCCGTGTTCAGGGATATGACGTCGGTGGAAATCAAGTCGGCGGGGGACGCCGAGCCCGTCCAGAATGTGCTTATAGTGGTCATTGGGGCGTCCGCGGTCTTGGTATATATTGTGCTTTCGACAGGAAATTACACCTACTCCAAACAATAGCAGCCAAATAGACCCGGTGTGAAACGGCCTTATTATAAACGGGCATGCTTAAAACCACCTTGTCGGAAGGTTATGAACACGGGGTTACATGGTTACAATCTAAAATAACAGCACAACCCGTCATGGTACGACGAACAGCGAGCGGGGTGAAATCAGTGGATGCTGCCAAGACCCAGGCTGCCAAGCCTCCAAAGGCGCCACGGAAGAAAAATCGCCGGAAGCAGCTAGAATCGCAGATCCGACGGTTGCAGAAATCGACAAAACCGATGCTACCACTCAGCTTTATCCGGGGTGCGTTTATGGAGGCCGCGCCCGGGAAACGCGTGCAGCGCTCTGCACTCGAAGCGCTCCGCACCGCCGTCACGGCCGAGGCACACGGCCTCTTTGAATCCGCCAAGACGGTGATGGACAGCTCAAACAAAGCAAGCCTTACGATCAAGCACCTCCAGGCCGTGAAAAGAATCGAGGCGGTGCGGCCCGGAAACGGCTAGATTTTTAGGTCCATCGCGCCCAGCACAAATGTACACATCGTGTCGTACTTCAACTGCTCCATCGCATCCTTTTCAACCTTAGTGCTGCTTTTCCACCGGGTATAGTCTCCGGACAGCTTCGTTATGGCGCGTCCGCACGCAATAAAGAATGCCGCTGCATCTCTTTGATGAATATGGTCGAAATCCGTATTTTTAGAAAGAATCTTAAACCCCTCTACATTATGTCGATGAATATAGTGTTTTAACACCCTTTTTGCATTGACACCGCCTTTGACGCGCGACAGCATGGCCATTGCACACGACTCTGTGACCAAAAAATCGTCCGTGTGTCTGAAATAGTTTTCGATCACGCACACCGTCGGTATATTAGTGTCACTCGGACCAGTGATCGTGGCGTAACACGGCGAAAGCATGTCCGCGGTATCTTCCTTCCGAGTTTTGTCGTGGGAAGGTACCAGCATTCGGTAAAAATCGGAGTTTGTGACATCAATAAAATTGTGTGCTGTGAGTTGATTTTTACACAAGGTGTATGTATTCTGTTCAGTTGGATAGTTCCGTCTTAGAGAGGGAAAGCGATTGGGGCGGTCATCGGGTTCGTATAATGCTCCACCGCACGTCTTTCCATCGCGATCGCCATAATGAAAGCCATCCACATGTATTATTAGGTGTGTTTTATCAACCGCGAAAAATTTAATTTCAGGTGTTGTCTCGTATACGATTTGGCGTTTTGTCGACTCAATTCGGGCCAATTCGGCTTGAACGCGTATCCGCGCTGGGTTGATGTTGCTCATTATTTCATTCACAATGAGGTTGGCGTACTGAACAAGTGTCGTCACGGACAAATCAAGGCTACTGCGGGGATCTAACACGTCCTTAAAACACGCATACACAACCTGCTTCAGCTCTATTGGTGTCAGCAACCCAAGTTTGCTGACTTCAGTCATAATGGAATTGGGGGATACCACGGTTGACCACTTAGTTCCGTCCGCATACTGGGATCTGTCATTTTGAAGTTGCCTTTTTATTGCCTCCAATTCTTCATTGGTTATAGGGGGTATGTTTGTTAGAGTAGTTTCGTCTTGTTCGACCACCTTCTTATTTCTGATGGGTTGGGTTGTAATGCCATCCCAGATCCGGCCTTCTTTTCCCATATCAATATCATTACTTATTTTTGGGGTGAAACATGTCATATTTTTAGGGTTGACCGGCGTTGTCGTTGATGGGCGATTTTCCGTTTTAGTCGGCGTGAAGATTGATTTTATCCAATTTATCCACCCTTGTGGCGGTTCTTCTATTTGTGGTTCATCAACAATTACAGCAGCATCGGCAGGAACTTTTGGGTCTGTTGGAGCTCCAGGCGATGCGCCTGAATGCACAAAGCTTACCAATATTGTACGTGTAATTTCTGCATCTATGGCCGCAGCAATGGCAGTCAATGCGTCGTATAACATGGATTGTGATCGTCCAATGATTGTGTCAATGGGACTCATTTTAAAATGGATCATTATATCCTTTCGCTCTAGCACTTCCCAGTCTTGTGTGTCGTCTTGTCTGAAAATGATCGTTTTCGTTTGGGTGTGTTCATGTTCAATTCCAATGCCATCAAAGTATTTTTGAGATAATCTTCGGTAGTATGGATAAACAGATGGGGGGACCATCTGTTTTTTGAACATACCACTTTCTTTAAGTGCACCCACAATAGATTCAGTGTCGTTACATACCGTCGCGCGCCATAGTGTTGACCCAAAGCAACTATTAAATTCTGCAGGTAGAGCCGTGGCAAGAGAAGACGGGTCTGGGGAAATAGTTTTGGATCCGTCCAATTCTTCATGTGCACTGTCGTAAGTAGTTCCAGATTCGTCCGAATCTTCCTCTAAGGAAGCAAAATCCGCTGCTGATACTTCAATTTTTAAAGCATCGACAAATCTCTCTGTAATTTTTTCTGCCAATGAGTATATTTTGCTCAACATTGGTTTAGAAGATACATCTCCATAGGCCCCTCGGGCAATATCTGCAACAATTTTTTTAACCATCGCTGTACGGGAGGCGGTGCCGTCGTCGTCTCGTAAAGGTTTTATAATGGGGGGGTCAATCTTTTGGACATCGAAGCACCTTCTGCACAATTCTAAAAAGTGTGCTTTCATGAGATCTGGGTAATTTTCGTTAAAGTTTTGTAGATTGTCGTGTGCTTTGTATTCGCACCGGTCGCTCTTGTTTTTAGTGACGCCCGGCAGTGTATCCAGTCTGATCCCATCCCCCGCTCTAATGACGTGTCTTGGACCCGCACTGGCCTTTCGCTTGTCCCCGGGACGCGGCCCTGTGTCATCTTCTTCATCCTCAGTGTCGGGCGCCCCCTCGGGAACAACCAACTCGAGTGCATTCATAAACACATTTTTCTTGACCACCTCGGGCGTATTGATGTTTCCATACGTGGCGATAATATGGGTCTTGGATATTTGCCAGTCGATGACATGTACGTTAAGTTCGTCGACAGGCATCATGCTTATTGAATCCATATTCTGTAACGAGTTTGCGTTCTTTTTCCACCTTCTTCCGGGCGGACTGCCACAAGAAGTCCGGACTGCTATATATAATTCCGGTGATCTGGCCTATTTGTTCGGAAAGGAGATCAGGGGGGTGAATGTGGTGAAATTCGCCAGGGTTGGCATGAATATCGCGTCTGTGGTCCTTTGGTCTCTGCCGTCGCTGCTCCTTCCGACCTGGGTCGCCATCATACCGATTTCGGTATCAGCCCTCCTGTGGTTTCTGATGTGGGGCCTTGCGAGCAAGCACTTCACCGGAAAAGTCGGGGCATCCGAGCTGGACTCCATCGGAGACGCATGGAAGCTGGCACACTTCGGCGCGCTTAATTTCGCGCTGGACATTCCTGGCCGGGGGTGCGCAAACGCGGTGTACAGCCATGCCGTTATTATCCTGGCCAACATCGTTAGCGCGCTTGCGATCACCATTGGGATCTTCACGGCGCCTCAGCTCGCACGTGCGTGGGGATGCTACCGCGATGCACCGATTTCCGAGCTGACGTTCGGGCTGTGCGCGACTTATTTCGACGTGTGCCCCGACGAGAAGTACCGGTGCCCGGATTTTTCACGGCCAGTCTGCATGCTGTCGACGACTCAGCACGGCTGTGGGTACGCCACCATGGACGGGGACCTGGAGAAGGGGTTCGACCCGTACGTGCACGTTGGGTTTTTCGCCGCGGCGATCTCGTTGACAATCTATGTTCTGAGTTTCAGCCGCAAAATGGACGATCTCGAAAAAACGGCGGGGAACCGGGCCCGCAAGATCAAGGACGGCCTTTAACCAACCACCGAAAATAGCAGACCACCCGCTGATATTCGATGGATAGCCGCAGTCAACCTATTCAACCTATTTTATATTATTGCCCGTCCGTCTTCTGCCAATTGAGTGCACCAGTGGTTCTTATGAAGCTGTTTATTATTGAGTGCACCAGAGGCTGGTTGTTAGGCTGGTTGTTACGTACGGGGTACTTGAAATGGACAAATGCATATGCCCCAATCACAAAACAATTGCCTGGGTTGTGCGCACTCGGATACGTATGCAAGCATGAGCTCCGTTAATTAGTGAAAACAACCATATTCGGCTTCGACCCCACCACCTCATAGCCCGGCGGGGAATCCCCGCACATCCACTTTGCGATCCCAATCAAGACGCAACTCCCAAACAGTGCACCGCCCACAATAAACGGTATTTCTATGTTCGTAAGACCGCTCGCGGCCGGCTCCCCGAGTAGCACCGGTGCATTACTTGTTTCGACTACTGGCTTTTGTGTGGTCATTAAGTCAACCATATCATCTCCGTACACACCATCGTCGTCGATGGTGGTGGTGGTGGTGGTGGTGGTGGCAGCGGCGGCGGTGGTGGTGGTGGTGGTGGTGGCAGCGGCGGCGGTGGTGGTGGTGGTGGTGGGGGGGGTGGTGGTGGTGGTGGCGGCGGCGGTGGTGGTGGTGGTGGTGGTCACCACCACGCAGCGGTCTGTGGTGTATGTCGGCAGCCAGGCCCTCACAGAAGCATTCGTCATCCCTGATGAAATATCCGCGAGGCAGGCCGCAAACCCATGCTGCACCACCGCGGGCCCAAGGCCCTGACACAACTGACTGGGGTCGGGCAAAAACAGTCCATGGCAGAATTCTTTATCCGTTTTTGTTGTGGCCACATCATCGTATACTATCATATCCATCGGCGCCGATGAAAACACGCGGGCTGGGAAGATTTTCCCAGTCATTACAAACAAACACGTTGATTGCGGAAGAGTACATGCGATCCGCGAAATGTCGTCGGCCACCCAACTATTGTCCTCGTCCTGGTGGTTCATCTTCCACATGTTGGCGAGATCAACATTGTTCGGCGACACGTTGGTTTGCCACCGTGTCTCAATCAAATGTGGCAAGGTACCCTTGGGGGGGGGGGGGGGGGGGGGGCCCTTACTGCCGCAGACAATCGACGCACCGAAGGACACGCAAAGACACATATAATGAATCCACCATCAGCCACAACATCCAAACAGCCATAGAGCGCGCCACGGCCA
>Ga0114999_10002406_pt1 | contig 24675 bp, 19 predicted proteins | sample ArcticOcean_MG_C_3_FD_89820 | JGI IMG/M metagenome (GOLD analysis project Ga0114999, IMG submission 89820) | Marine microbial communities from western Arctic Ocean - ArcticOcean_MG_CB8_126 | ecosystem: Environmental > Aquatic > Marine > Oceanic | place: Arctic Ocean: Canada Basin | collected...
CATCGCGTCCTTCCACAGATTCAGGAAGTCGCTGTAGCCTAAGGGCTGGGTGACCACAATATTGGGGTTGAGTTCGATTGACCAGCTTGCGAGCCGCTCAGCCGTCCTCGGATGCACTGAAAAGAACAATGGGATGTCGTTCGCTACCTCATTGAGGGTGCCTCTGATGGATTCGAGCGAGTCGCGCTGATCGACGTTGCTGGGACGATGCAGAGTGACAACCCCGTACTGGCCGAGCGCCTGTTTTCGATCCGCATGCGCGAACGAGGCCTCCTCGCGATTCGTAATCTTGTCGAGTTCATAGATCAGGTTGTCGATCATGACATGACCGACGAAGAACAGCTTTGACTCTGCGTGTCCTTCTTGTCGGAGGTTAGTGAGGCCGCTTTCTTCGGTCACAAAATGAAAATCACATATCGAGTCCGTGGCGATCCGATTGATTTCTTCCGGCATGGCCATGTCGCCGCTGCGCAACCCCGCCTCGACGTGTGCGACTTTAATGTGCAATTTTTTCGCGACGATGGTACAAGCGATTGTTGAGTTCACATCGCCGACCACGATGACGCAATCGGGCGTTTCCTGCAGACAAATCGGCTCAAAAGCGGTCATGATGTTGGCGGTCTGCTCGGCGTGAGATCCGCTACCTACACTGAGATTGAAATCGGGTTCGGGGATTCCGAGTTCGCTGAAAAAGACATTGCTCATCCCTTCGTCGTAATGCTGGCCGGTGTGCACGAGTGAGACGGTGAATGCGTCACGGCGCTTTTGCAATTCACGAATGATCGGTGCGATCTTCATGAAATTGGGCCGCGCGCCTGCGACGAGGATGAGTTTGATTGGGCTTGTCAACGAGTTATGCCTCACCGGACGTCGACGCAACCACCTTGCCTTTGTCGGCAGCGGCTTGAGTGCGATACGCGCTCAAGACCTCCAGTTGCGCACGGGCAGTTTCCACTCCCATACGGTTAGTGATTCCACCATGCCCGATCGGAGAATGCGCGCAGATCCAGCTCATGCGTCCAGGCCGATCGGTGTTGCTGGGCAATATGAAAATATGTTTCTGCCATCTTGGTGGGGAGCATGAGTCCGTCATGCTCCATGCCTTTGGTCTCTCGCAATTCCTGAAAACGCTCTGCGCCAAGCATTTTGCCCAAGGTGTCAGGTGCGTCCACCGAGCCATCGACCACGATGTGCGCAATGTGAATTCCTTGTGATGCGAATTGCGCATTGAGTGTTTGGCATAACATACGTCTGCCGGCCATGGCGGCGGCATGAGAATGTTGGCCTGCATTGCCCCGCACGGCTGCCGTTGCGGACGTAACGAGGATTGTACCTTTGCCTCGTTCTTCCATCAGCGGACAAACCGCTGAAGCTGTGCGAAACAAGCCAAATGTCGCGAGTCGCCAGCCCATCTCAAACGCTTTGTAGCTCGTGTCCGCGAGCGGCTTATCGCCGATCTGCGCGCCTAGGTTGTAGATTACGACCTCGATTGGGCCGATATCGGCTTCGACTGCAGCGATTCTGTATTCGATGCTGTTGTCCTCAATGGCGTTCATGATGAAGCCCGACGCTGAGCCACCGCTGGCTTCGATGTCCTCGATGAGGGTCTTTAAGCCCTGCTCGTCACTGCGTCGACACAAGACTGCGTGATAGCCATCTTGGGCAAAGCGTTTTCCGACATTACCGCCGATCCCGGCACCGGCACCGATTACTAGGCACACTGGTTTCATTATTGTTCCTAAATTGTGTTTTTGAGATTGGCTTGTTCAAGTTTGCCTCGATCGAAGAATACCCGGAATTGGAGCCGTCCACATACAGTCAATGAATAACTTAGGAGGTGGCATTTGCGACACCCTCTTATGGAACAACGCTTCACCACCTCGGTGGTCAGGAGGTTTTTGCACGTACGACAACGGGTGCCAGTGCTTGGCACGCTAAAGGCTTTCATGGGGCGCGCTTCACCATCTTGTTGGTCATAGCGATGTTCCACGTATGTACGCGTACCCGGGCTCTCTCTCCCTCTCTGCGCGCTGAGGGCTCTTCAGCCGTGATAGGCTTATGATGGCAGGCAATGGATGAGGATGCACGAATGGTCGAAAATGCTTTCGGTAATCATGAATTACAGCGGTTTGACTATGCGCGTATCGAGTCCGATGCCTCGGCCGCACTGCAGTTTGACACCGATGTCCTAACCGCGCTCGACCAACATGGATTTGTCGTTGTCGAAAACGCGATTTCTGCGACACACTGTGATCGGTTGCTGGACGAGATGCGTCCTTTTATTGACGCAACACCCCATGGTCTACACGGCTTGGGTGGAACGCGTCGGGTGGGTGCACTCGTCGCGAGATCGCCCACGAGCCACCGCATGATCGCGCAACCAGCCGTGCTGCGGCTCGCAAAATCGGTGCTCGCCGAACAACAGTTGTCCGGCGACGCCGTCCAGATCAATGGTCGGCAGGGAAAAGGTAAGGATCGGTTCAGGTATCCCTGGCAGTTGCATCTAACTCAGATTATTGACGTTGGACCAGGCGCAGGTACCGAAGCTTTGCCGCATCAGCTGGGCCTACACAGAGCCAATGGAATGTGGCTGCATGACTTTCAAGATGCACGTCTCGACCTGCAAATGGAAGTGATGTGGGCTTTGTCGGACTTCAGCGACAACAATGGCGCGACCCACGTGGTGCTCGGTAGCCACCGAGAGGAACCTCGCGCTGGGCCATTGGGATACAGCCAGCCGACGATCCAAGCAACGATGCTTAAGGGGAGCGCATTGATCTGGACGGGATGGTCGGCACACGGGGCCGGCATCAATAACACCGAGCAGCGTCGGGTCGGCATGAACATCAACTATGCGCTAGGTTTTCTCGCTCAGGAAGAGAATCAACTGCTGGCGTGCCCACCGCATCTAGCGCGTCAGTTGCCTGAAAAAATGCAGCGCCTCATAGGCTATCGGCAACCGTCCCCCTCGCTAAATTATGTGGCGGAATGTCAGTCCCCGGCTGATTCGGTATTACACGAGGAATTTGACGTGTTGATACCAGGTGCGCATGGACACGCTATGAATCCGACCGTTGACGGTGCGCGAATGTCGGATGCGGAATTGGCTGATCAACTCAAGTACTATGCCGCAAAAAAAGCCCAGGCTGTAATGGATGACGACCTCGAACTGGCATTGCATTGCAAGCGCGCGATCGCAGTGTTGCAACGTCCGCGAAATTGATTGTCGGTTGCCTGCCGACCAAGTCGAAAAAGCCCACCCAGGACCAACAGTCGAGAAACAACAACGACCGTCATTATCGTTAATTGAGCTGCTTTCCACGATCGACAAAGAGTGACAGTTGTTTCCGCTGAAAGGCCCGAGAATTCGTTTTCGCGGCGGTACGATGTCACCTTTCGATACGTTGGCGTGATCGTGGCGCGGCAGGGACCTTTGATTTGCTGATTACTCGATGACACTACTTGAAGGCTTCAGCCTAATAGAAATGACGGTCTCGTTATTGATGGCCGCGATCTTGGCCCGCAGAAACAGTGGCTCTCAGGCAGATTCCTGCTACGAAAATCGCGGCTGAAGGCGTTCCCACAGGGTTTTTCGACACCCCCTAATTCCGCTTCGACTCAGATTAACGACACCCCCTTCAGCCAGCGATTCCTCAACGGGTTCGCCTGTCGTAGCGATCGCTCAAGAACTTCAGTTTCTCGGCCAAAACCCCACTTACGACCGAATCCGCCTGGCTGAAGACTAGCCAGTCCGGTGCCCCCGCCGTGAATGCTGGCCAATGCATTTGCTTAGCGTCGTTCGGATTTCCCGTTCGAGCAAAATTGACCCAGTAGCGCAGCATACGGTCGCCTAGCTGCCGGACGCTTGGGTCATCGCTCGTGTGACCGCGCAAGAGAAAAAAGCTATCCATGCCGTGCGGCGTGCCGATCCATTCACCTTGGTTTGCGGTCGGTATGAAATCTACATAGTAGAGCCACGCTCGGCTCGAAACCGTGGTCATCCCCAGACCTAGTTGGTAGGCCGACAGCAGATAGCGATTGTCGCCGAAAGTGCGGCGCCAGCCGGAAGCTTCATCATGCGCAAAGTCTTCCTTGTACAAAGCCTTGGCCCGCGCGGTATCGCTGGCAAAAGACGCTGCGAACTGTTCGACGCCTAAGCCCGATCCGCCCATGACAGTACCTTCGTTACTATTGCCGCCGGTCATGAAGGGTACGTCGTGCTGTTTGCCCTGCCTGAATAGAATGCCCGGCTCAGCGTTGAGCGAATGACCGTCCACAATAGGCACCTGAAACCCGCGTAGAGCACTCGCGAGTTGCATGGCGTCGAGCTCGCGTAGTTGGCGCAGCGACTGTTCTTTAGCGGTGACGCGTGCGACGAGTTCGGCGCTCATCGCTTCAGCTCTTGGAAGGGGAGAATAATCGAAATCCAATGGCGCTGACCCGGTCGCAAACCTTGAGTAGGGAAGGGCCCAGGTGCCATATCCGCTCTGCGCAATGGCACGGTGAAACAACCCGCGCGCCTGCTCGGTGACCATGAGCAGATCCACGGCCATACCGCCGGCTGAGACTCCGAATATGGTCACGTTGTTTGGATCACCGCCGAACTCGGCAATATTTGTTTGCACCCATTCGAGCACTGCAACCATGTCGAGCAAACCAAAATTGGCTTGTTTGCCGGGGAGCGACTCGTGCGCGAAGAACCCCAATGGTCCGAGACGATAGTTGAAGGACACTCCCACGACATCTTGCTGAGCCAATACCGCGCCGCCCAAGTTGCCTGTGCCACCGCGAAATCCGCCGCCATGAATCCAGACCATGACGGGATGCTTGCCAGCGTCTAGTGCTTTCGTCCAAACGTTTAGAAATAGACAGTCTTCGCTAGTCTCCAATCCCGGGCGAGGTTGGACACACGATGCGCCAAACACATCTGCGGACCTTACGCCGTCATGAGAAGAGACCCCAGCAGGAGCCTGCCAGCGCAGGTCACCAACCGGAGGGCGGGCATACGGTATGCCACGAAACGCATACGCCCCGTCCTCGACGGTACCGCTGAACTTACCTTGTTTGGTTTCGACTTGTGGTACGTCGGCAACCACATGCGCCGACAGTAGAACCGCGAAAACAGCGGCAATGACTATGGATAAACGCTGCATGCCTTATAGCCCCCTTCATGACTGACGCTAAGCATACACCGCGCGAGATGCCGTAAGAGCGGATTTAGAGGCTGTTTTACAACAGCCTCTAAAATCCGGCCATGGATTGGCCATGCAAGATCGACCACTGTAAGTGGTTGGTTTTGTTGACAAACGAACACATGGATGTGGGAGCGCGGAGCGCAGCGGAATGGAATAAGTGCTTCCGAGGGGGTTTTACGACACCCTCGGAAGCCGCTCCCACACCGATTAACGACGCCTCTTCAGCCGTGATTTATTCCGCAAGGACGATTCGCGCATCCACGGCAATAATGCCGTCTGGGTACACCAAGACTGGATTGAGATCCAATTCCTGCACGTCCGGGTTCGCTTCGACAAACTCCGAGACCCGAAGAATAGCCTGTGCAATTGCAGCCTTGTCACCAGGTGGTTGGCCGCGGACACCCTCGAGGATTGCCTTACCCTTGATCTCATCGATCATTTGCGTTACATCGCGCTCAGCAAGCGGTACGACGCGAAACGTCACGTCTTTCATGACTTCGACCATGATGCCACCGAGACCGAACATCATGACCGGGCCGAACTGGGCGTCCGTCGTCATACCGATGATCACCTCGGTCCCGTCTGGAGCCATGGGTTGTACGGCAATACCTTGGATTTGGGCGTCAGGCTCCGCGCCTGTCGCGTTCTTGATGATCTCGTCAAATGCGGCCGCCACGTCATCGCCGTTCTCGAGACCGACCTTGACGCCACCGACATCGCTCTTGTGTGAGATGTCGGGCGACACGATTTTCAAAACGACAGGAAAACCCGCCTTGTCGGCTGCGGTCCGGGCTTCATCCGCTGTTGTTGCTAGCACAGCACGAGCGACCGGAATCCCGGCGTCGTGAAGGATTTCCTTTGCCTCGATTTCACTGAGCAACGTCCGCCCCTCTGCCTTTGCCTGATTCACTATTGATTTCATATTCATAATCTAACCTTGAAAAATGTCAGGCAGACCTCGTCGGTAGTCCTTCCAATCGAGCATTTGCGCCACAGTACGAGCCGCGCGCGCAACACTTGGGTAAACCCCGACACCTTCTTTGTACGCAGCTTCGGTCATCGCGCCGCGGCTTTGACCCATCATGCGCGCCATGCGGCTACTGCGCAGTATCCCGATGACCGGCGTGCCAGTATCGGTTTGCAAGCTAGCCATCTGTTGTGCCGCTTTCGCCGCGATCCCGGTAGCACGTTCCGTCGCATCCTTATCAACGTCTGAATCCTTGTCAGTGGGGTTAGACGCCGTTGCCGGTGTGGGCCGCGGCCAGCCCGTCAAAGGCGACATGAAGACCATGTCGATGCCTTGGGCCGTAGCCACTAAGCGAAGCATGTCTTCCAAATGTTCTTCGGGTGGAAACGCGTCGATCGGGTTGTTGACGCTGCTGCCTGCCACCGGAATGTACTCGCGCATCTGATCGATCGCGCTTTGTGGCATCTTCGGAACCGTCAGACCTTCGCGATCGATGGCGTCAGCCGACAGCACCGCAAACCCGCCACCACCGCCGCCAAACAGCGCGACACCGCGGCCTGTGACCAATCGGGTGTTGGTCGCTGCAGCCACGACTAAGTCGTGCAACTCATCCATTGTTTCGGCGCGCATCGCGCCAGCCTGGCGGCAAGCGGCATCGAATATCTCGATCGATCCGGCTAACGACCCGGTATGTGAATGTGCGGCTTGCGATCCCGACTGGGTGCGTCCGCCTTTGAGGATGACGACCGGCTTAACGCGCGCGCAGCGTTTGAGAGCTTCGAAAAACGCACGTCCGTCCTGGACTCCCTCAATATAGGCAACCACGACTTTTGATTGCGGGTCGGAAGCTGCGTAATCGAGGAAGTCGTGCGCACGCAGATCGGCGCCATTGCCGTACGAGACCGCTTTGGAAAATCGAACGCCGCGGGTGACTAGTCCGTGCACGATTTCACCAGCATTGGCGCCAGACTGTGACAGCAGGAACACATCGCCCGACTCAGTGGGGAACCCATTCATAAACGCCAACCGGCTTTGCGGCACGTACAGTCCCATGCAGTTAGGCCCGATGGCACGGATGCCGGCGGCGCGCAGCTTGTCAATCATTGCACGCTCAACGTCAGCCATATCTGCGTTGCCGGTCTCTGAGAAGCCGGCGGTGAAAAAGTGAATCGAGCGGACCTTTTTGGCGACGCATTGATCGACCAGTTCGGGCACTGCCGCAGCCGGTACCTGGGAGATGACATGGTCGACTGGATCTGGTGTGTCGAGCAACGAGGGATAGCAAGTAGCCCCGTTGATTTCCGTCATCTTGGGGTTCACCGGATAGAGGCCGCCGATCGCCGGAAAATCTGTTTCCAGGAGCGAATCGTAAAAACTGCCCATGCCAGTGTTTGCCGTCGAACGCACGCCGACGACGGCAACGGCTCGGGGATGGAATACGGGGTCCAATGGATGTTCGGTCGCTTCGCTGGTCACTCGCAATACTCGCTGGTCAATAGAAGCCGCCTAGAATAACTGATCTTTGCAGCCTCGGTGTATCGAAGGTGCAGCTCCGGCTGCGATTGTCACCACCGCACAGGCGGCCGCTCCCCATTTTCAAGTTGTGGTCGCCTCCTAAGCGGCGATCGAGTACGTTATAAAGGTGGTGGGTTGGGGTTGGGAGAATTGGATTGTGTTGACCAGGCGTATGATATTACTTGTGGGTGTTTGCTTCGTGTGGCACCAGGCGCTCGCGGGTGGCGTTTCCGTGACGGACTGGCGCGGCGAAAGCATTCAAGCCACGGCAGGGTCTGTAGTTTCAGGCGGCGTGAAAGTTGTGTATCACGCGGCCGGCGAAGGTCCGTTGCTGATCTTCGTGCATAGCATTACGGGCCCGTGGTTCGATTTCCACCACCAGTTCGTGACTATGGCGCAAACGCATACTGTTGTTGCAATGTCGACACGTGGTACGGACGAAAGTGACAAGCCGGTCGGCTACGAACACTACGCGACCGCTAAGATCACCGACGACATCAATGCCATCATCGATCATTTCGAACAAGATGACGCAATCATCGTTGGCCAGGACAGTGGTGGTCTGCATGCGTGGCATTTTGCGATGACGAATCCTGAACGGACGCGCGGTCTAATTTCACTGGGCTCGCCGCATCCGGCGGCATTGATTCGTGAGTTGGCACACAATGAGTCTCAGCGGCGGGCAAGCACCTTCCAGAAGTGGATGCAAGAAGACCCGCAGGCAGGAAAACAATTCGGTCAGAACGTGCGTAATCGGCCTGCCGATGGCACCGAGCCCGCTAATCTGGCCGCGCTGAGGAAAGTGGCGTTTGAGCGGCTCGACCCGGAATCGATTGTCGGGTTTTACAAGGCGAATTGGCCTGTGGCGCCGGTGACGATGGACACTGAAGGCTTTGGGTTTCGGTTTGGTTCATTTCCAATGGTGAAAGCGCCGGCCTTGTTCATTTATGGCAGGGACAATCGGGTATTTGTTGGCGGCGTGTTGAACGACATGTGGCAGTGGGTGGATGGCGAGCTCGTGACCATGATCCTACCTGGCGCCGGCCACGCGTTGCACACGCAGGCACCACAGATTGTTACCCCCGCCATTGCGCGTTGGATCAACCGGCTGCCTTAGCCGGATTCACGCTCGTTCGGCAATGCTCGGTCAAAACCAAGGAAGCTGACGATGAAACTCTACACCGGCAACCTCAGTCCATACTCGGCCAAAGTGCGCATGCAGATCTACGCCATGGGCATTACTGACATTGAATTCGACTTACCAGCCTCGTTCTTTATGGGCAAATTGACTGAGGTGTCGCCGATTGGGCGCATTCCGGTACTCGAAGTCGAAGATGGAGTCATTCCCGAGTCTGAAGTGATTGCGGAATACCTTGATGAGCTCTATCCAGAGCGATCGCTTGTTGGCGCGACGCCTAGGCAGCGGGCCGACGTTCGTTTGATATCCAGAATCGCGGACATTTACCTGTTGAACAACATATTCTTGGCGCTGCCACAGATGGATCGAGCAGCTCGAGTCGATGCGATTCGGGATCTGTTTGTGCGTCAGGTGACGCGTGGAATTGGCGCTCTCGAACGCCACATAAGTACAGGCGAATTTGCTGTCGGGGATACGCTGACACGAGCGGATTGCACGCTGGTTCCCGCACTGTTTCTTTGTGAGAACACGGTGCCAAGGCTCGATGTGGAGCACCCAATTCTGGCCACCGAGAAAGTGGCGGCATATTGGGCGAAGATCCAAAGCAATGAGTTTGCCGCTAAAGTTATCGACGAGATGGCGCGAGGTATGCAGGACAGGTTGGACGGGACCGAACGTAAGCTCATCGAAGCCGCCATCGCGAAAGCCAAACAAGCAGGTGGCTCATAGCGTGCTGGAAGCCGTCAAACAACACTGTGTGAGCGGCACGCTCGGTCTTTTGTGGGAGCGGCTTTAGTCGCGACCTTGGCCCAAGGAATAGTGGCTTTCCGCCCGGTCCAAGATCCGGAATCGTGGCTAAAGCCGCTCCCACAGAGTGTAACCATAGCCTATTCAACCGATTGAATCGGGCCTAAAGGCCCTCCTACAAGGCATGCTCGAGGAGCTAATATGTCCCAAATATTGAAGACTGAAACCAACAACAAGATCGCCATTTTCACGCTGAATCGACCGGACTCGTTGAACGCATTGTCTGCCGAGTTACGTGCCGAACTGGCTGAAGCGCTTTCCCAATGTCACGAGGATGATGGGGTTGGAGCGATTGTATTGACGGGTGCTGGCCATGGATTCTGCTCTGACGCCGACATGTCGGGCGGAGCGGCATCGGCCCCACCTTCGCAGAACGATCATATTGACGAATTGGGTTGGGTCGGGCGGCAGGCACTGTCAATCTACCGATTGAACAAGCCCGTGCTGTGCGCTTTGAACGGTGTGGCTGCCGGTGCTGGAATGAGCTTGGCGACGGCATGCGATATGCGGATCGGCTGCGAGAACTCACGCTTCAAGTCGGTGTTTATTGAACGCAACCTCTCGCCCGACTCGGGTTTGAGTTTTTTCCTCCCGCGCATTGTCGGCGCCTCGCGGGCGGCGGATATTATCTACACGAGTCGTGCCGTGAATGCGGACGAGGCTTATCGGATGGGGTTGCTCGATCGCCTGGTAGATGCACCGGCACTTGTCGAAACTGCGGTAGAGGTCGCCGAGCAAATGCTGTAGTGGCCACCGCTTGCGCTCAGGATGTCGAAACGAGTGCTACAGCACAGTCAGGAACATGACCTGGAAGCGGCGTTGCGTTACGAGATGGTCGGTCTTGGTCTTGCGGGTCGCGCAAAAAATGACGCCAAGGAATCGCGCGCTGTATTCGTAGAAAAGCGCAAGCCGACGTATACAGGGACCTAGTAATAGAAGAAGCGACCCGTTTTTTCGACGCCAATCAGCACGGCAGAAAAAGTGCGCTATGTGGTTCATAATGCAGGTTCTCCTACATTTGAGTGGAGCGACACCGAACAGTGAATCGCCGGCAAAGCTTAATTGGAAGCCGTTACCCCGGGTTGCGCATAGGCCAGTCTGTCGCCGCCTTGCTGGGATCTTTGATTGTCGGCCTCTTAGCCCCAGTCGCTGCTCAAAGTGCTGATTCATCGTTCGATCCAAATGCCGTGCTGCAATCGCATTGCGCAAGCTGCCACAACGATGAAGATTGGAAAGGCGGTTGGTCGCTCAGCGATCTCGACCTCGATGATCCACTGGCGCAGCAAGACGCCTGGGAGAAGGTGTTGCGCAAGCTGCGCCACCGGTTGATGCCGCCGCCTACTGCCAAGAAGCCTCGACCCGACGAGGCGACCTATGCTGCGTTGGTCGACTACCTTGAAAGGTCCATCGACGGCGCACTCGTAGATACGCCGAACCCGGGTCGCACGCAGTCTTTACGGCGGCTCAACCGTACCGAGTACCAAAACGCAATTCGCGATCTCCTAGCGCTCGATATCGATGCAACGACGCTCTTGCCTCACGACGAAAGCGGCCACGGATTTGATAACGTCAATGTCGGCGACCTGTCGCCTACGCTTGTCGGCCGTTACGTTTCGGCCGCGCAAAAGATTGCTCGGTTAGCGGTCGGTAGAGCGCGAGCAACCGTAGAAGCGGATGTGATTCGTGTGAAAGCAGAAGTGACGCAAGAAGCGCATGTTCCGGGTCTACCGATTGGCACCCGCGGTGGTGTCCTCATCCCGTACACCTTCGCGCAGGACGGCGAATATGACATCCAGATCTGGTTGACCCGCGATCGTAACGAAGAGGTCGAGGGGTTGCGGGAAGCGCACGACTTAGAGGTTCTTTTGGATCGCAAGGCAGTCGCCACTTTTACGGTGACCCCTCCAGAGGATCGTCGCGACTTCTCACAAGTGGACAAACACTTGACGGTTCGGATGCATGTGAATGCCGGACCGCACGATTTGGGTGTGACGTTTCCTAAGAGCCAATCATCGCTGCTCGAAACAGAGCGTCAACCGTTGCAGTCGCACTTCAATATGCATAGGCACCCGCGCTTGACGCCGGCAGTTTTTCAGGTCTCGATTACGGGACCATATGAGGCAACCGGTGCCAACGATACGCCGAGTCGGCGCCGGATTTTTGCTTCCAAACCGTCGAACCGCAGCGAAAAGGAGGCTGATGCCGAACAGATTATCGCGGCATTAGTGCGACGTGCCTACCGCCGCCCGGTTTCCGCAGTCGACGTTGTGGGTCCCATGGCATTTTATCGCGACGGCCGCAGCGAGGCGGATTTCGAAACCGGGATCGAGCGGGCTTTGACGGCGGTGTTGGTCAGCCCTGAGTTCTTGTTCCGGGTTGAATTAGATCCTGATGATGTGCAACCGGGCACGACGTATCAGATCCGTGACATTGAACTGGCATCACGGTTGTCATTTTTTCTTTGGAGCAGCATTCCGGACGATGCATTACTCGATGCCGCTGAGCGAGGAGAGCTTAGCCAGCCACGCGTGCTCGCGGGACACGTACGCCGGATGTTGGACGACCCGCGTTCGTACAATCTAGCGAGCAATTTTGCCGGGCAATGGCTGCATCTAAAAAAGCTGGATGGATGGCGACCTGACGCGCGCCTGTTTCCAGACGTAGACGACAACTTGCGCCAAGCGTTTCGAACTGAAACGGAAATGCTGGTCGACAGCGTGGTACGTGAAGATCGCAGCGTCCTCGATTTACTCGATGCAAACTATACGTTTCTCAACGAACGGCTTGCGAAACACTACGGTGTATCCGGTGTTTATGGGACGCGCTTTCGTCGCGTGTCGCTGGATGCGAATACCGAACGGGGAGGGTTGCTGCGCCACGGCAGCATATTGGCCGTGACGTCTTTCGCGACCCGCACCTCGCCGGTCATTCGCGGCAAGTGGGTGCTGGACAATGTGTTTGGCGCACCGCCTGCGCCGCCACCGCCAGAGGTGCCGACGCTGGATAATACGATTGTGTCGGCGACGTTACCGATTCGCGAGCGATTGAAGGCACACAGGAATCGTTTGGAGTGTGCAGGCTGCCACCGGACGATCGATCCGATCGGGTTTGCGATGGAGAATTTTGACGCCGTGGGCCGCTGGCGAGATACCGAGGATGGCGTGTCTGTCGATGCACTGGGTGGGCTCCCGGATGGCAGTACGTTTGCAGGCATAACCGGCCTTGAGACAGGTCTGCTACGGCGGCCAGAACTGTTTGCCGAGCGCGTGACCGAGAAGTTGCTAACGTTTGCGCTAGGTCGGGGTGTTGCGTACTACGATGCGCCGGCTGTGCGTAAGATTCTTCGGCAGGCGGAAGCTCAAGACTACCGGTTTTCGGCGCTTATAATGGGAATCGTCCAGAGTGTGCCATTTCAGATGAGAAAATCGACATGATGATCACAAAGAAAGCGCTACCGAGGCGCACGTTTCTGCGCGGAGTTGGCGTCACGCTGGCGTTACCGCTGCTCGACGCGATGATACCGGCGGCAACCGCATTGGCGAATACGCCCGCTAAGCCAGTACGCCGGCTCGGTTTCGTCTTCATCCCAATGGGGACGGACCATTCTCGCTGGACGCCGGGTCAAATTGGCGCGCTTGGTGAACTGACGCCGATTCTCAGCCCGTTGGAACCTGTCAAAGAGCATATCTCCGTGCTGACCAACCTGAATCTGAAGAATTCGTATCCAGGTACTCATACGACGTCGAATGCAGGCTTTTTAAGCGCAGCGTTTGCCAAGCACACCGAAAGCTCCGACTACTATCTGGGAACGACAATTGATCAGCACGCGGTGAAAGCGCTGGGTCAAGACACGCCACTGCCGTCGCTCGAGATGTCGATGGATCTGCTGCAAACAGTCGGTCAGTGTAATAATGGCTATGCGTGCGTCTATCAGAATAATCTCTCGTGGTCATCGCCGACGACACCGTTGCCGTCCGAGGCGCATCCACGCATGGTGTTTGAACGTTTGTTTGGCGAGGGCGGGAGTCGTACTGAGCGCCGTGTCGCGTTGCGTAGGCGGGCGAGTTTGCTTGATTGGGTCGGCGAGGACTTTGCGCGACTGAAGAACAGACTGGGAGCACCCGATCGTCGGCGCATCGATCAATATCTGACGAGCATCCGTGAAGTCGAACGCCAAATTCAGCGTGCCGAGGATGGCGCAGAAGGCAATCCACTGCCCGATCTCGAGCGTCCGCGTGGTGTGCCAGCCGCGTATGGCGACCACGCGAAACTCATGTTTGACCTGCAAGTCCTCGCGTTACAAGGCGACATCACCCGCGTAATCACATTTCAACTTGCGCGTGAGACGAGCAATCGCACCTATCCTGAAGTAGGCGTTCCAGATTCCCATCATCCGCTAAGCCACCATGGCAACGATCCCGCAAAAATCGAACGCATGTCCAAGATCAATACCTTCCATGTGTCCCTGTTCGCAGAGTTTCTGGCAAAGCTCAAGGCCGTTCCCGAAGGCGAAGGTTCATTGCTTGATCATTCGGTTTATGTCTATGGCAGCGGCATGGGCAACCCCAGCACGCACGACCACGACAACTTACCAATATTGGTCGCGGGTGGCGCTGCGTACGGCTTGAAAGGTGGGCGTCACATCAAATATGGCGTCGGCACACCGTTGGCCAATCTTCACATGACGCTGCTTGACCGAGTAGGTATCCCCCTTGATTCGTTCGGTGATAGCAACGGCAAGTTCGATGATTTGTTTGACGAAGTTTCGGTGTAAGTGGGAAGACATAGCATGTTAGTTAGATACTTTCGCTTATTGATGGTCCTGCTTATCGGTCTTCCGGGTGCGGTGGCCGCGAATTCGCGCTTAGCGGATGCGGCGGAAAACAGGGATGGCGAGCTGATCGGCGCGCTCTTAGCGAAAGGCGCAAACGTCAACGCACCCCAGGTCGATGGGATGACTGCCTTGCATTGGTCTGTCTACCACGACGATGTTGCGATCGCGCAGTTGCTGGTTGGCGCTGGTGCTGATGCAAACGTCGCTAATCGATACGGCGTCGGACCGCTCTCGTTGGCGTGCAGCAACGGCAATCCGGTGATCGTTGAGTTGTTGCTCGATGCGGGCGCTAATGCCGATGCGGCTCTTCGCGGTGGAGAAACCGTACTCATGACCGCTGCGCGTGTGGGCAATCTTGCAACGGTACAAGCGCTGCTGGCCGCGGGTGCCGACCCCAACAAGCAGGAGAAAAAAGGACAAACGGCAATGATGTGGGCCGCGGCCGAAGGTCATACGTCTGCGGTCCAAGCGCTCATGAAAGCGGAAGGTGATTTTCGCGCCAGCCTCGATTCGGGCTTTACGCCTATGTTTTTCGCGGTACGCGAGGGGCACACGAACGTCGTGCACGCGTTGCTTGCAGCCGGCATCGACGTAAACGAACCGCTTCGTAGCGCAAAACCCGGCTATCGGATGGCGAAGGATGGGACGAGCCCACTAATGATGGCCGTGACCAACGGTCACTTTGAACTTGCTATTGGGCTAGTCGCCGCAGGAGCGGATCCGAATGACGAGCGCATTGGGCTCACACCGTTGCATTTGCTAACGCGAGTGCGCAAAGCCGACGTCAGTGACGTTGGCGATCCTGTCCCGCAAGGCTCGGGAAACATTGGCAGTCTGCAGTTCGCCCGCGCGATGGTGGAAGCTGGCGCTGACATCAATGCGCGGCTAGGCGGGCGAGACGGGTGCGTTGGTCGCTTGGCATGCGGGAAGATGCGCGGCGCGACACCATTTTTGATGGCGTCAGATCGAGCGGACGCGCCCTATATGCGGTTACTGCTCGAGTTGGGGGCAGATCCGTTTCTGCCGAACTCGGAGAACACCACCCCCCTCATGGCCGCAGCCGGTCTTGGAACCGTAGCGCCGCTGGAAGAGGCGGGTACCGAAGCCGAAGCGCTGGAGGTGGTCAATATTCTGCTTAGCCTCGGTGCAGATGTCGACGCGGTCAATGACCAAGGGGAAACGGTGATGCATGGGGCCGCCTACGGCAGCTTTCCCTCGATCGTACACGTGCTTGCCGACCACGACGCAAACAGCAGCATATGGCGTAATGAAAATAACCACGGTTGGACGCCACTGTTTATTGCCGAAGGCTACCGTCCGGGCAACTTCAAACCGGCGCCCGCGACTATTGAAGCCCTGCACAAAGTTATGCTAGCCGAAGGCATCCCCATATCGGGACCGCGACCACGGCACATTGGCGGCTACGAACAGGCCCGTCTGGCCGCAGAGGCTAAGGCCAAGAACCCCTGACCTAGCTTTTCATCGAGAACGTTGTCGCTATTGGTCGGCAGGTTGTACTAGTTCGATGCTGACGCCGCCGGGTCCCTCGATGAAAGCAATCTTTAGGTCGCGAAAGGGGCGCGGTTCCATGGTGAATGTCACGCCTTTGGCCTTCAGATCGACTGCGGCTGCATCGAGATCGGGAAAGCTCCACCCCAGATGATCGATCGCCCGACCGCTGGTGCCAGCCACTTCGGCGCCGCCGCTGTTTTGCACAAGCAGCCACACACTCCCGTAACGTAAAGCTGGCAACATGCCCGCAAACTTTTCACGCTTCCCGCCAAAGGCAGCTTCATACCAGTCGAAGGTGGCTTCAGGGTCGGCGTTCTTCAGGTGGATATGATGAAAGCCAAACAGATTTGGGTCTTGCATGACCTCGATCTTGGTGCCCCATGGATCCTCTATAAAGGCGAATTTGAATTTGCCTTGAATGTCTCGAACCTCGCTGAGTATCTTGATGCCAGCGGCGTCGAAACTCTTCATTTTTGCAGCAAGATCAGGAAACGAAAAACCGATGTGATCGACACTGCTGCCTGCACTTCCTGGGAAGTCCTCTTTGACGAAAAAGATCACTAATACCCCGTCGTAATTGACCATTTGGCCATCACCCGCGAGTTCCCCACCCATGTGCTCGGCGTACCAGGCGGAAGCTTGCGCTGCATCGGTCGCGGTCAAATGCAGGTGGTGATACGGCGCGTCGCTCAATGCGGGAGACGCGAACAACAATGTGCAGACACAGACTAAGAGACATTGGCTGACTTTCACGAAAGCCCCCTTTCAACGTGATGATGGGTTGATCGTACTTGTCTTGCAGCAGGTGCTGCAAGCGGGCGCGAGCTAGATGTTAAAGTGGCAACATCTAGCAGGTGCTTGCCTACATAGGATAGTTCGTCAGTGAGTAGAAGGATGGCCATAGCCGCCGTTGCAATAGTCGCAGGTATTTCCGTGACGTATTGGCTGTTCGTGCGACCAAACGTCGCAGACCTTGCCTTGTCCAATTCCAGCGAATCGATAGCGAGAGGACAATATCTGGTCGATGCCGGCGGTTGCGTTAGCTGCCATGAAGGCATTGAGCATCCCGATTCGATGAGCGGTGGTCTCGCGTTGGAATCTGAGTTTGGGACATTTTATGTGCCGAACATCACCCCTGCCGTTGCCACTGGTATCGGGAATTGGGACGCACAAGATTTTCTGTTGGCGCTCAAGCATGGCCGCAGTCCGCTAGGCAGCTTCTATTTTCCGGCCTTTCCGTACCCGGCCTATGCCGGATTGACGGATCAAGACGTACTCGACATTGGAGCGTATCTCTTATCCCGGCCAGCTGTGGAGAACGCCACGCCTGCTCACGAGATACCCGGGTGGTTGGCCCGGTGGATGCTTGCAGGATGGAATGTAATGGCAGGGTTCGATGCGTATGCGGACGGCGCCCCCAGCGTTGATCGCGGCGAGTATCTCGCACGGCATCTCGGCCATTGCGGCGAGTGTCATACCCCGCGTAACGCAGTGGGCATTCTGAATCGCGACCGGCAATACGCGGGCGCGACGCTTATTGAGGGTAAGGTCGATGCGATTGACGGCGAAGCGTTAGCGGAATGGTCGCAGGACGACTTTGTGCTGTTCCTATCGCTTGGTCTGAAGCCGGACGGCGAGTTTGTCGGCGGTGAAATGGAAAAAGTCATCGAACACAACACGAGCCGGCTTACGACTGAAGATAAGGAAGCGATGGCCGCCTATTTCTTAGGGTCGGAGTAAATGACTCTGACCCCATTTTCCGCTGAGAGCCATTGTTTCTGTGGGCCAAGATCGCGGTTAAAGCCGCTCCCACAAGACACCGCCCATTTTACGACACCCTATTCAGCGGCGCCTTAGCTACTCATCCTCTTCGCGAAACGTGTCGTGGCAATTCCCACATGCGCCACCCAACGACCGAAGTCCACCTAGCGTCGCTGCCTGATCACCACCAGCCGCTGTGTCTGCAAACGTGTTTGCTGCAGCAATGAGGTTGTTGGCCTTCTCGGCGAATTCATCGGTGTTGTCCCAAATCACGGGTAGCGCTTCAGTTGTCACATCGAACTTGCGCGTGTCCATGGCTGCGAATACTTCAGGAATCATCGGGGCAAGGGCCGCTATGCGTCGTGCGTTACGCTCTGCGATCGCTGCATCGAAGGGTGCGCCGCGGGCCATACCAATTATGGCCCCGATATTGAATCCGAGTAGTTTGAAAACCGCCTGTCGGGTGGTGGTCGCAGCTGCTGCTTGTTCGGCCGGTGTCGGAGCTTCTTGTGCGCTTGCTGTAGAGGCAAACACAGTACCAAGCAGCACCATGGTTGAGATCAAAACCCTTTTCGTCATCTTAGTTCTCCATTTTTGGTAAGAGTGGCATAGGTTGTCGTATACAGCAAAGGGGTTCCCTTCCGAACTCCCTGAGAAATCCACTTACACGGTCATTGACAGGTCGTGTAAGTGAGTTCTAAATCTGTCAGGAGTCGTGTGAAGAAGCATGACCAATGAGCGTTAGACTCAACGTACATACGGTAGGCGTGGAATGCCTGAAACGAGCTGGGGGAACTTCGGATGAAGTGGTTTGTTGCGTTAGCTACAAGCGTGGGGGGATTTGCGGTGATACCTAGTGAATTTTACGGGTTTGGCCTCGTCTTCCTGATCGGGGTGGCCGCCCTAATGTGGACTCGGCGAACAAGAGTAAGGCGGACCTAATCTAGCTTTAGCTTGCCTATTTGGTCGGGGTCCGTCAGCGGCATTCGATCAAGTCTTTTCTCCAACTCTTCAATAAGAAGATGGCGCAATCAGTGTTTGATTGCGTAATATCTCCTGTGCTTCTACTTTGTGAAGCAACGAATTCGTCCAAGAATCAAATTCATTCAACTTAAGAGACAAAAGACGTGAAACTAGAAGACGTAAACAGCATTGGAATCATAGGCGCGGGGGTCATGGGAGGCGGCATCGCTCAATGCGCTATTCTGGCGGGCAAGCAGGTGATCGTTCGGGACTTGACCGATGAGATTTGTGATAACGCGAGGGATGTCATCCTGAACAGTCGTTTTGGCTTCGTTAAAGCGGTTGAAATGGGCAAGATGACGCAAGCCTCATTGGATGAAGCGATGGGCCGGCTGAGTCTCACCACCGAAGTTGCTGATCTCAAAGATTGTGACCTCATTATCGAGGCAATCGGAGGCGGGGATGACGGTGCGATCGAAAACAAGCCGCTTAAACTCAAAGTCTGGGCCGAGTTGGACGAGGTGGTGAACAAAGAAGCGGTTTTTGCAAGTAACACCTCGATGTTCACGATTGCCGACCTGGCTGAAGTTACTTCAAGGAAAGACCGATTTATCGGTATGCACCTATTCAGCCCGGCGAACATTATGAAATTGGTTGAAGTCACCGGGACCCAGGACACCACTGAGGATGTGGTGCAGCTTATTGTTGACTTGAGTGAGAGTTGGGGCAAAACACCGATCGTGCTGAAGGATGTGCCTGGCGATACAGGCTTTATCGGAAATCGCATTATGGCCGCCGTGCGCCGAGAGGCCCTGAAGATCGTCGACGAAGGTGTGGGCACACAAGAAGACGTTAACCTTGCTATGACGCTTGGCTTCCGATGGCCCGCCGGACCGTTCCCTGCTGGACCGAACGCGCGTAGCGGTTGGAAGTAATAGCCCGTAGCGGTTGGAGTTGTAGCACATCGCCAGGCCTGGGGGTCTGGCGATATCTAGATAGACGTTATACCGGTGCGTTCGCTTGCGGCACGCGGTAGCTCTTGCGCTCACGCCAATTGTCAAACTTGACCAGCAGCGGCGGAAGGAACAGCAAATCCAAAAACAGCGCCACCACAATGATTGGCGTGAGTAGCAGCGCCACATTTTGAAAATGGAAAGTGTTCGAAAGCACTAGGATAAAGGTGCCGACCGCCAATGAAATTGTGGTGATCGTAATTGCGGAGCCGGCTTTGTCCAGGGAGTATTGAACCGCCTGCTCAGGTGTGCTGCCGTCCCGCTTGGCGCTGATGTACTTGCTCAAAATATGCACCGAGTCGTCCACCACCAAACCGATGCTGATCGAGAACAACATCAGTACATACGGACTTAGCTCGCCCACAAAGAGCCCCCAAAGCCCGAACACGATCGTTGCTGGAAAGAGGTTCGGCATGATGCTTAGCAACCCGTAACGCACGCTCCTCAAGCCGATTAAGAGGGTAAGGGTGATTAGAATGAAGCTAAGCGTGAACCCTTGCATTAGCTCCACCGATATCGAACGATCCAGACGTGCGAATAGGATGCTGTTGTCGGCGTGCATGACCTTGTAACGCGAATCTATGTTGTTGGCGATCCAATTGTCGATATTGTCGTTGAACTTGACCAACTCATAGTTGGATAGGTTGGAGGTCCCAATCACGAGCCTAATAGCTGAGTAGTCGACGTTGAATATTGGTTCGAGGTTGGGCTCGATTTCTTGGATCAACTGATAGCCGACCAGATAATCGATGATTTGAAGTTTGTCATCCGGCAACTTATCCCAAGCTTCGTCATCGTCGTGTTCTGACTTGTTAAGTGACCGTAGAAGATCGGTGTAGCTTGTGACAAAGCTCGCTTCGGGTTGGGATTCAAGCCAACGCGAGAATTTATCCACTTGTTCCAAGAAATCTAATTCGGTGATGCCATAGTAGCCGCCGCTATAAATGCTATAGACGAGGCTTTGATCGTTGCCGATTTTCTCGGCCAACGCGGTCATCACATGGTGGAAGTCGGAATCTTCGTCAACAAAGCTATAACGGTTGAAGTCGAGTTTGTTCATGGGAAGTAGGGCGAGCGTGCTAACAATGAGTATCGCACCCCCCCAGAATAGTCCGTTGCCACGCTGCGCGACGAGCCGGCTAATGGCTGCGATGAACGATTGTACGCCGATTGGCTTAGGCACTTTGTTGGTCGGCAACAGCAATATGATTGTAGGCAAGAGGGCTAGCGTGACGACGTACGCCCAGCAGACCCCTATGGCGACGATATTGCCAAACCCGTAAATCCCGGGAGAAGAGCAATAGTTGAGGCTCAAAAACCCCATCGTGGTGGTGATTGTCGCCAGGGTCACGGGTTGGAAATTGACCTGTAGGCTCTGCCGCATCGCCTCCATTTTGTCGAGGGATTTGTGCAAGCCTTGGGCATAAATCGAGACAATGTGAATGCCGTCGGCGATCGCTATCACGAGCACGACCAGGGGTCCGAGGGTTGAAATCTGGTTGAGGGGAATATCAGCCCAACCGAAAGTACCCACGGTCAACCCGATCGTGGCGAAGGCTATTGCGAATAGCGAAAGCGAAAACGATAAGGATCTGAGGCAAAACCACAGCAACAAAATGGAGATGGTTATGACGACGGGGAACAGAAGCTGCTGGTCTTTGATCGTCGCGTTGTAGCTATCTAATTCGAAAAGCGCGCCGCCGAAGATGTAGATGTCGGTGTTAGGAAATTCCTCTCGAAGTGAGTCTCGCAAGGTCACGGCTGACTCGGCAATTCTCAAGCGAGATGCCTGGTCGTCGACAGTGGCCCTGTACTTGACGGATGCGAGCGCCATATCGCCCTCGGGCGAAAGCAGACTCTGGGTCAGTCCCTCGTCGTTTAGCGCAATCTCTTTGATGCCAACCAGGTCAGCTTGGGTGAGCGTTGTAAGGTCGGGGATAAGGTAGTCCCGGTCCAAGCGCTCGGCATCCGTGGCATTGAGCCGACTATTGAGCAGCGAGCCGACAGCGAGGGCACTTTCGATTTCGGTGTATCGGTTGGTCAGCGCTTCCATCGCGTGCAGCGATTGCATGTCAAAGACATCGCCGCTGGATTGAAAAGCGAATAACACACTCGTGCTTGGGGGAAAGTCCCGAGCGGCTTGATCGACTTCTTCCTTGTACGGGTCGTCCTCACTCAATATTGAGTTGTAGGTGGCGTCCAACGTCGTCAGTTGGATACCCCATGTGATCACAGCCCCGAAGACCAGCGTTGCCAGCGCGAGCAGGTAGCGTTTGGTTAATAGTTGTTCGATCAGTTGGGTCATAAGGGTGCTGGGAGCGTCGATAGGGAGTCCAACTTGTGACAAGCACGATTCGCGCTCGTTTGCGATATGTTAGAGTCTATTCGAGTTTTCGATCACGTGTTATGAGTATGAAACTATCCAAATTCGTTCTGTCGGTCTGTGCCGCTGTTGCCAGTTTAGCGTGTCTTGCGGGGCCTCTTTCGGAGATTGTGGCAGAACCCGTGAGAGTAGGTGATTTTGCTCTCCTAGATCATCAAGGAAAGTTCCATCAGCTTGGCTACTACGGCGATCAACAAGCTGTTGTGATCCTTGTTCAAGGCAATGGCAGTTCTGTCGTACAAAGAAGCGTGCCGCGCCTGCAGCAGGTTCGCGATGAGTTTGAAGCGCAAGGCGTGGCCTTCTTCATGCTCAATCCGCTGATGCAAGATTCGCGTGCAACGATCGCGAAAGAAGCGGCCGAATTTGGCTACGATTTTCCAATACTCGTCGATGAATCGCAGCTGGTGGCCGAGGCGCTCGGTGTTGAGCGAGTGGCCGAAGTGTTGGTCATCCGCCCTAAAACGATGAACTTGGTATTCCGCGGTGCTGTTCGGCACGCGTCAGACGGGGCAGACGGCAATGTGAATTATCTCGAAGACGCGCTCCGTGCCATTTTGGCGGGTGCAACTGCGATTGGTGATGCCGCACCTTCAGCGGGCAGCCGGATTGCTTTCGCAAGCCGTGACCAGCATCTGCAACAAACCGTTTCGTACACCAAAGACATCGTCCCGATTCTCAAAAACAATTGCGTCTCCTGCCATCACGATGGGGCCATCGCTCCGTGGTCGATGTCCAGTCACGCGATGGTCCAAGGGTGGGCGCCAATGATGCGCGAAGTCGTTATGACCCGGCGGATGCCGCCGGGACAGATCGATCCACATGTTGGTAAACCGATCGAAGACGTCGCGGGGCTGACCGCAGTAGAAAAACAACAACTGATTCATTGGCTTGATGCAGGTGCCCCGATCGACGGGTACGCGGATCCACTGACTCTGCTCACGTTTAATGATCCTAAGTTCACTCTTGGCGAGCCGGATCTGGTGTTTGAAGTTGCCCCGCAATCCGTTCCTGCAACAGGCGTGGTTGACTATCGATATGTGCCAGTGCAGCTGAATCTGGATCGTGATATCTGGGTCCAGGCGATGGAATTTGCGCCGGGTGACCGCAAAGTGTTGCACCACATTATTGCGTATGTCTCGAGCCCAGCCGACAAAACCGTGCGAGGCCGTCAAACCGGTGCGGCGAGAGGCGAAAGCGTAGGCGGGTTTGCGCCGGGCCGGCAACCGGATGCGTTTCGCGACAACAGCGGACGCCTGATCAAGAAAGGCTCCAGCCTGCTACTGCAGATGCACTACACGACCTCCGGGAAGGAAACTGTTGATGCGACCCAAGTCGGTATTTTTATCCATGAAAAACCGCCAGCGTACGTCATGGCCGGCGGTGTTGCGGGTCAGCGTCGATTCATGGTGCCAGCCCGTGTGAAGGAGCACAGGCTGGAAGGTGAGCAGCTCATTCAACGCGATGCGTACCTCTACAGCATGACCCCGCACATGCATTTTCGCGGCAAGTACATGAGTTACCGCGCGGTCTACCCTGATGGCAAATCCGAAATGCTGCTGTCGGTGCCGAAGTATGATTTCAACTGGCAATTTAGCTACCAGCTTAAAGAGCCGATCTTCTTGCCCGCAGGCACCCGCTTGGTGGCAGAAGGCGCGATGGATAATTCCGATCGCAATCCCAGCAATCCTGACCCGTCGAAGCCTGTGCATTATGGACTGCAGACCAAGCACGAAATGTTTTTCGGCTTCACGACCCTTCGCTATGTGGGCGACACGCCCGAGAGCCTGGGCACCAGGAACGGTGTACGTACCGGGAACGGTGACGAAGATATAGCGAGCCGGTTGTAGGGGCGGCTGCAGAGGGTCTCTTCAACCGCGATCTAATTTTTCTATTTCTCTTCGAGGAGGCGTTATGGGTTGGTCCATAAATCGACCTACCGGGCTGACGTATCATCGACCGGATTTGTCTACTAAGGGATATACCCTGCTAACGCCTCACGGCGATGCGTCGTCCTATTTGATCGACATTGACGGGCGCGTCGTGCATCGGTGGACCTTTGAGCACATCAAACCTGGCTATGGTCGATTGCTCGACAATGGCAATCTCCTGATGAGTGGCTCGCGCTTGGATCTGCCGCCCCCGCCGCCGGACGAGCCGACCAAGCCACCCCCACCGTTTGAAGTTCATGTCACCCGATTAGGCGGATATCACACGACACTCGTTGAAGTGGATTGGCAGGGTCATGTCGCTTGGGAGTACGAGAACCCATTTCAGCACCATGACTTCTTTCGTTTGCCTAGCGGCAACACGATTGTCCCGGAATGGGTCGAGTTGCCGGAAGATTTGCACAAGGCCGTGCGCGGTGGGATGAAGAAACCGCGTGAAAGGCTACCGCGGTTACTCGGCGACGACCTGGTGGAAGTCGATACTGACGGTAAGGAGGTACGCCGCTTGCACACGTGGAAGCTGCTCGACCCGGTGAAAGACCCGATATTTCCGACTAATCGGCGCTGGGAATGGACCCATGTGAACGCGTTCGACGTGAACGAGGCGGGCGATATCGTGTTTTCTGCCCGGCACAATGATC
>Ga0114999_10002407_pt1 | contig 24675 bp, 23 predicted proteins | sample ArcticOcean_MG_C_3_FD_89820 | JGI IMG/M metagenome (GOLD analysis project Ga0114999, IMG submission 89820) | Marine microbial communities from western Arctic Ocean - ArcticOcean_MG_CB8_126 | ecosystem: Environmental > Aquatic > Marine > Oceanic | place: Arctic Ocean: Canada Basin | collected...
GGAAACATGCGCACGAACGTCGGTGGTGTTTACGCCGTTGGTGACGTGAACGGCAAGCTGATGCTTGCGCACGTGGCGTTCGATCAGGGAGTGGTCGCTGCCGAGACGATTGCGGGTCATAACCCCGAGCCTATCGATGACTATGTGAACATGCCGCGCTGTACCTACGCTCAGCCACAGATCGCTTCTATCGGTCTAACTGAGGCTCAGGCGCGTGAGAACGGCGTAAATGTAAAGGTCGGCAAGGTTCCGTTCCAGGTCGCTGGAAAGTCGGTTGCGATTGGTGAGCCTCAGGGCTTCGTAAAAGTTCTGACCGATGACGACTCAGGCGAGGTTATAGGGGCACATATTATTGGTCCTGAAGCTACCGAGTTGATTGCTGAGATTGGCATGCTTCAAATGTTAGAAGGCACGAACCTTGAGCTGCACAAGATGACTCACGCTCACCCGACATTGTCGGAGGCGGTGAAGGAAGCTGGTGCGGCTGTTACTGGTGAGGCTATTCACTTCTAACGTTATCGCACTCGTTAATTTGTAACTCGGCTCAGCGTCATAGCCCCCCCCTCTACCTCCATACTAGAAAGTGAGAAGGATGTTTGGCTTCAGGCAAGAACGCAGACTCTAGGTTATATTCGTTGGCATCAAAGATGGACGCTGGGTCAGTGCAGACCATGGTAACGCCGCCGCCGGAAGACCTTCGAAATCTTTATCGGTCGCATCAAGTCGTCGATTGAAGGTGGTTTACCCGAAATACTAAGTTACGATCGTGGTAGCGAAGGATCAGATACGTCCGGAGAGCTGCTTGGCGAAGGTCGCTAATGGATTTCAAGGAGCGATGATCACTAGATGACTAAAAAGACAAAAATTACCCATCTGTACACAGGGGATGATGGGCAGTCTCACTTTGGTGAGATTGAAGTGGAGATGGAGCCGAACATTGCAGGGCATATCTCCGAGTTGTTTCCTGCGACGGGTATTATATTCCGTGAAACGAGTGAGTCGTACGACTACGATTTTCATGTAGCGCCACGCAAGCAATACGTGGTTAATCTCGATGGGGCAGTTGAAATTACCGTTGGCAGTGGCGATAAGCGAGTGATGGGAGCGGGCGAAATGTTTCTCGCGGAAGACACAACGGGTCAGGGTCATATCTCGAGGGCTGTGAATGGCAAGATTAGGCATTCGCTGTTTATTACGCTGGATTGACGGGCATGATTATCTGTCTCATCCGAAGGCCTTGTCGCTCTGGCAATTGCTGAGTTAGTCTGGCCGATGTTGCGACGGGGCGAAGACGTCTCACCTAGTTAGAGGGGCGTTTACTTCAGGCGCACATTCGTGCTTGGTCGAGTCTGCCCCTCTAACTCCCACGATCAGGAGGCATTAGTTAAACAGCGAAGGGTTTTATTTTTTCGTATATGCCGTTGACGATTGGTTTGGCTTCGACATGGAGCCAATCTTCAAGGATGTCCGTGTAAAGGCCTCGAAAGTCGTTGTTAAATGCGAGGTCGCCTTGCACCCAGTCGGCTGGATCTATCGACGGATATTCGGCGTAATGACCACCAGCAACCTGATTGCCGACTACAAACGCCACTCCGCCGGATCCGTGATCAGTTCCTGTTCCGTTGTCGAGAACTCGCCTGCCGAACTCAGAGAACATCAGAACCGTTACTTCGTCACCTAGTCCGTGGTCTTCGAGATCATCAAAGAACGAGATGAGCGAACTCGAAATGTGGTTCCATAGTTTCGATTGGAGAGTTACTTCGTCGGTGTGAGTGTCGAAGCTGCCGTACTGGGTGTAGAAAACCCTGGTTCCGAGATCGGCAAAGTGGACTTGAGCAACGCCTTTGAGACTTTTGGCAAACGGGTTGTCAGGATACTCGACATTCGACTTGTACTTGAGCGGCGCTTCCTTGAGAATGTCGGCTCCTCGCATGGCATCTAGCCCAGTTTGGCCTAGATAGTCCATAACGGTGTCGGATCCGAGTAGGGGGGTGTACATACGGCTGAAGGCGTTGAGAGCTTGCTCACGTTGATTGGTTCCAGCTACTCCGGTGAGAAGTCCGTAGTTTTCGAGATCCCCGACCGATGCGACCGGAACTCCTGGGGCTGCAAGTGCTCTTGGAAGCCCGTTTCCGAAGTTGACCGCCGTCACTGGATTGCTGCCTTCAGGGTCGAGTTCCTTGATTGCCTGACCGAGCCAGCCTTTTGAGCCGACTGTTGTTGGTTCGGCTGTGTGCCAGATGTCCATAGACCGGAAGTGAGACCGATTAGGGACGGGATAACCTATTCCATGAACGATGGCGACTTTGCCCTGATCATAAAGCGTCTTCATCGGCCCCATGCCGGGATTGAGTCCATAGCCCTTGTCGAGTGGGATTACCTGGTCATCGGTGATACGAATGTTAGGTCGTGAGTCTTTATAGAAACCGTTCTGAAAAGGAACGATGCAGTTGAGGTAGTCGTTTCCTCCAGAGAGTTGGATGACTACGAGGACTTTTTCTCTGGTTTTCGTGGTGGGTGGCATTGCCGCTTTCTCTTTGATCATGATGGTGTTGGCTGATTAGTCTGGTGAGGTGCTGTCGGGTTGCTGTAGTTGTGCTGGTGGGGTTTTGGCTGGCTGAATCGAGAGTTGATTCGTGGTTGCCACTTCGTTCCTCATCGCAATGACAGGAACCAATGACATGTCTTGTGTCGCTATTCGTTAGATCGCTGATAGACCTGAAGGCGATGGCGGAGGGAGTCGGTAATTATTAGCCTGCCTTCTGGGTCGATTTCGATGGCGGTGGGGTCCCAGAGATAGGATTCGACTCTTGATGAGATTTCGTGGGGTTCCGTAGCGTCAACTTCGATGAATGAATCGAATCGAGTTCTTGCTTCGGCTTCGTCGGCATTTGCATTCATGTATTCCTGTGCCCACGGCGAGACCGTCGCAGCGCCTCGTACCGACTGTTGGAAATTCCAGTTTGAATCGAACATTTGGACGCGTTGATTACCCCAGTCGGCTACATATATAAATCCGTCTTGATCAACTGCTACGTCAGATGGTCGGTCGAGTTGGCCTTGTTCTCGTCCAGACGTGCCGTACTGGTCAATGAATGTTCCATCGTTGGCGAATCGTTGGATTCGGTCGTTTCGCCAGTCGGCAACGTAGATGTTGTCATTTACATCAGTATCGATGCCCCAAGGAAGATTGAACTCCCCTTCGCCGGTGCCTGCAAACCCAAAGTGCGAGATATAGTCGCCGTTGGGTGTTAGGCGCTGAATTCGATTGTTGAGATGATCAACCAGCAGTAAATCTCCGTTTAAGGTGAATTTCAGGCTTGCGGGTCCGCTGATTTGGCCGGGATCGCTCCCCGGTTCACCCCATTTTGCGATGAATTCACCATCCGGGGTATAAACGGTTATTCGATTGAGTTCTTCGTCGGCAATATAAACGCGATCGTCAGGGCCGTGCGTGATTGCAGTCGGGCTTACGAACTGACCATCGCCTGTGCCATCGCTGCCGAATTCGTGATACCAGCCATGATGAACATCACAAATGCCAACACGAATACCCAAACGATGCATTGGGCTTCGATTTACGGCGAAGATACGACCATCAGGTCTGATCGAGAGATCGACTGGTATGTGGAAACCGCGGCCTCCAACGTCGGCACCGAATCCGATGGTATCTACGTAGTTGAGTTTGTTTTTCGTCTGAATGGTCATAATGATCTAAACGAACTGGTACTCGCGGGTGGCGACAATGAGTTGAAGAAGGGATGCAATGGCTTCGTCGGGGATGTTTGACGTGCCCTCGTACTTCACATTCGGCGACGGGCTCGGGATTACATTGTTTACGTAATCCTTTAGACCGTTGAAGGTATCATCGCCAACTTGAAGGCTTCCTAGACTCGCTAGGCTGGCGTTCACTAGGGAGTCAGGTGTCGGGAAGTTGCCCGCTGCTAAGCGGATAGTGGAAACCATTTCTTTAACGCCCTTGCTCTCCAAGTTTCCGACGATTTCACCAGCGAAGTTGATTCGCATGACCATAGATCCGGTCGATATCCAGTCGGCGCCACCCATCCAGCCTTCTACACTTGGCGGTGCGTAGATGTCTTGTCCCATATATCCGCTCGCTGCAATATGAGAGTAGACATCTGAAGTCGGATAGTCGTATCCGCCAGCGAGCCGCACCGTGCCGGCAACGAGCTCGATAGGGCTTTTCACCCTTGCGTTCCATGCGGACGGAGACTTGAACGAATCAGATAGGAACAATGCACGTAGCATCGCTTTGATCGAGTGACCTGACTCGAAGTAGGCGTGAGTCATCACTTCAATTGCTTTTGGATTTAGCGGAGGGAAGTGCGACCATTGAGGGACAGGAAGTTCGTCGGCAACGAAGTAGTGATACAGATGCCGAGCGATAAATCCGGCAGTTGCAGGGTTTTTACAGATGATGGCAATGATGTCTTCGCCATTAAAGTTTCCGCTCTCGCCTAAAAATGTTTTTTCGCCGTCGTCGTGATCGTCTGGATCAAATTTGAACTGCCAGTTGACGTAACCGTAGGGTCGCATCGTATTGTTGCGCATTTTCAGCGCCATGTAGTCAGTATTTGCGACCGTCCAACCCGTGAACGCCCGAGAGCATTCTTTGATGTCTTCTTCGGTGTAGTTACCGACTCCCATTGAGAACAGTTCGAGAATTTCGCGACCATAGTTCTCGTTGATCGAATCTTTGTGGTTGTCTTGATTGTCGAGCCACAGGATCATCGCCGGATCTTTGGACAGTGCGAGCAGCAGATTGTCGAATTTACCCAAACCGTTTGCTCGAAGCATGTCGAGGTGAGTCGACATTGCTTTGCCCTGAATTAGTTTCGTTTGGCCAGTTGCGAACACTCGATGCCAAAACAGGTTCATCTTTTCGATGAACGGAGCGTCAGTCGTAACCATTTGGTACAGCCAGTTTCCGGCACTACTACCTCGGGTACGTAGATCAGACTGGTCGATGTGATATCGACGTATGAGGTCTTGAGGAAGAGCAGTGCTGTCGATTGCATTTAAAAACTGGTCGACTGCATCTTCGTAGTCAAATTGCGAGTATTTCCGCAGCTCGTCAGCCGTACCTCCGAATCCAGCCCGTCGAAGCAGGTGGGCAATCAACAACTCGTCAGTGCGAGTTTCGGTAGTCGTCATTTCAAAACCCCCGAGAATCCGTATTTGTCTGGATTCTAAAGGTTTTGAGCGTTGTTGCGTGCTATTTCCAACATTTCTGTGAGATTAAGAGCATCTACTTCCATAGAAATGGCGACTTTCGCGTCGAAATTTGCCTCTTCCGTGTTACCGAGTTCTGCATGTATTACGGCGCGGTTTGCGAACGCTTCACCCCAATCTGGTTTGAGTCGGATAGCTTCGGAGAAGTCTTTAAGGGCAGTTTTTAGGTGCCCTAACTGGTAGTGCGAGTTTCCGCGGTCGAGATAGGTGTCGGGGTATGACGGGTTAAAACGCACCGAGCTGTCGTAATCGACGATGGCTTGCTCATGTTCACCGTCGAGGGCGTAGGCGTCCGCTCGGTAGTGGTGAAGTTTTGCCGAGTTTCGTGATTCTGAAATTGCTTCCGTGAAGTACTTGATCGCCTTTTTAGGTCGCCCTTCGTCGACTTCACGGACGCCGTTCTTGAACGTGTTGATGATTTTCTCGGGAGTAGAACGTTTTGATCGTTGCTGGTGACCGAGAAATTTGTTTAGCCATGCTGAGATTGGGTTAGGCATCTTTTGGGTTATGACGAGAATGAATGATTAAGAGTTTCGTTGCTAAGTCGAACAAATTGGATACGCAACGCTTAATTTATGGACAGATCAAGGAAGTTAACCCTAATAGGCTTGTTCGCTTCCCCCCTATCTCTCTGACTGCTCTAGCAACTGTCGCGCCTTTTGCCAAGGCTACTTCAACGGCAGGAATTTCTATCGCGATCTACTATCGAGTTCAATCAACCCCGCGCCGGGGACTGCATTCTTGAATAAATCCCTCATCCACGGGTGACAGGTGAACACAATAACCTGATTGTTTTTAGCGATTTCCCCGAAAGACCTCGCTGCTTTCTCCGCCCGGTTGAGATCAAAGTTCACTAGAACTTCGTCAACCACAATTGGCAGATACTCACGCTGCTCTCCAAACTCCTCAACTGCTGCAAACCGCATCGCCAGGTACAACTGCTCTAGGGTTCCCCGGCTCAACTTGGATGCCGGTTTATTCTGGGGGTAAGGATCAGTCTCAACAACGTGAAATTCAGGTTCCCCAAGTGGACTAAATACTCTCTCATATCTGCCATCCGTAAATTCAGAGAAGTAGCCGGACGCTCTTTCCAAAATCGCCGGCTGACGTTCTTTTTCATATTTGTGGCGAGTCACATCCAACAACGCCATTGCAAGTGAATAGCGGGTCCAGTCGACGGCTTGATCTTTTAATGCGGAAATCAGACTGGCTTTAGTCGCCCTAAATTTTGATGCCTGCTCGTCGCCAACGAGAGAATCAATATTTACAGTCAGTTCACCGAGCCGCTTATTAAGATCATTCCGGTCTCTTTCGATGTCCGCAAGGTCGGAATCCAGCAATTCCAATTCCGAGATCATTAGATCTTTAGAATTTCCGCTCAGGTCGTTATCGAGTTCAGTAAGATCGTAATCCGGTCCCACTATGTGTCTAAGATCGTCAAGCAAATCCCGTCCTAATCCTTCCAATTCTCGGTGCAGGTCATGTTGGATTGCCAACCTCCGAAACTCCTCGGTGTCCTCAGTTTTTCCTTCAGCGAGGAACTGATTAAACTCTGTCTCTATTTGTCGTAGCCGGCGAGTATCTGCGCCCAATTCAGTGTCCAACTCAGGCAAAGACTGCTTAACCGCATCTCGTCTTTGAGATGCTAAATTCACCGAATCAAATAATTCTGAAATTTCGTTAGAAGCGGTCTGGACGGAGATTGAATCGTCATCGATGCTAATAGCGACAAGTTTTCCGACATCACTCACGAGTTCTCGATACTCATTTATATCGTCCTGAATGGCGCTCACTCGGTCCTGACGTTCAGTGGCGAGTGATTGTCGCCCTTTAACGATCTCGATCTGGTTCAGAAACTCTGAAGCTCCGAGCGGTGAAAGAACTTCCGGAAGATCATTAGCACTGAGCCAGTCATGCCAGGACACGCACTCCTCCTGTCGTTTCTGTATATCGCTGATTTTCAGCTTTTCGGTGGAGACTAGTTGAAGCCGAAGCAGATCTTCAAATCGTCTATTCTCGAGTAACCTGCCGCGATCGGCGTGCGAGATACCGGCAGGAGAAGAGCCTCGATCTCGTATCAAATTCCCGGCGAATAACAGACCGGATACACCGGCACCAATTCCAATTCCTAAAAAGACTGTGGAGTTAATCACCAAGCCTGTAGCCGCCAGTATTACTCCCGCGATTACCGCGGTTGATACGAGCAGAAGCTGTGCACGATTTAATGAACGATCGTTTTCGCTAGTGGATTCTACTTTAAATTCATTACTTCTCTGTTCAGCGTTGCTAACTTCGGATTTGATTCTTTCTATCTCAAGTTCCCGATTGCGTAGAACTTGATCCACTTCTGCACGGGAAGACCGGAACTGTTCAAGCTGATCACGTAACGCTATGGTCAGGTCAAAGTCAGTCACTCGCTGTTGGGTCCAATCCGGTCCAAGAGTGGCGAGATCTTCTTCTATTCGTGTTTGATCCGACTTAAGTTCTGCTTGGCGCTCAGGGAGATCTCTTATTGAAGCTGCAAAAGCTCCACGCTGCTCCACTATTTTCCTGACAGCACGCGAGCGTTCTAGAATTGGTTCATGAAGTATCTCTTCTGTCGAAGCATCAAATGCAATATGATGCCTATCTGTCACGTCCTCAACGGTCGATCGCGCGTTGGCGAGCTTCTCTTCGAGAGTATCTAACCTTGGTATCGCTTCCTCAGGGAATTCAGTCCGTATAGGAATTTCTGCGAGCCGCTCTCGATTATTACCGAGATTAATCCATGTGTCCCAAGCTTCGATACGTCGATTGAGCAGACGACGATTTGATTGACCGTCACTAATCGAATCATTGATCTTGACCGCACTTACTTTCGTCTCAGTCTCTTCTTTTTTGAGCGCTCGATACTCCGTTGCCTGATTTTGGACCGTACGCAAACTCGATTCAGTATCGTCCAAATCACGAAGAATCTGTGCAACCCGCTGTTTTTGTCCACCGGGTAGAAATATCTCGTTTTTCACCTTATCGACTTCACGCAATGTTTCAGTCATACGAGGAGCACTCATACCCGCTCCGTATAGCAAGCTCTTGATTTCCTCGTTGTTGGCGGAATTAAACGTCGACAACTCATCCAAATCAAAAGCAAATATTGACTCGAATACAGATCGCGTTGCCCCTCCCAGTAAACGAGGTAATTCTGAAGCATCAATCAGGTTATTTTGATCATCATGGAGAACCACAGTACCTGCCGCAGTCCGACCCGCGTGACGAGCGATAGTCAAACTTCTATCATCATCCATTGTGACGCGCAAAGAACCACCATGTTTAAGATTACTCTCGATGAGATATTTGTTCTCAGGCGTTCTTCCTGTCGGAAATCCGAACAAAATCTGACGCACGTAGCTGAGAATTGTGCTTTTGCCAGCTTCGTTAGGCCCGTAAATCACTGTCAGCGGGCTTTCGAACTGATCAAATGTTTTATCTGAAAGCGTGCCAAATCCGTCTATGTTGATTTCGTCAATTCTCACGATTGCGAACCTTCTTCCTCAACCAGATAGAACAGGAGGATCCGCTCTGCCTCATCAATCAAATCGATAAGGATTGATTCAGACGGAACAGAATCCCTGATGTATCTACGGGCTTTGCTGTGCTCATAAAGTTTCTCAAGCTCGGCACTGTCCTTCAGTTGTGCAAGCTGTTCGGGGGCTTTTTTGATCTGGTCAATTAGTGTCAATAAATCAGCTACAAAATCAGTCCCAAAAGCCAGTTGTTCGCGATCGAATTGCATAGAACTGCCGTCGACGATTTTTTCGCAAAGAGCAAATGGACGTAAACCAGTAAACGTCGAATTGAGCCTGTCCCGGAGATCAGAGGAATAATTCGGGCGAACCAGCGAATCGTGAAGTGACCCGCTCCCAATCAGACGTATACGGTATACAAGGTGTCTACCGTCGTTCCCATCAATTGCAGAGTTAACCTTTTCATCTAGGGCATCGATCAGATCTTGATCGGTTTGTAGTTCGTCAATCGAACATACGAGTTCTTCCCAGCGAATCCCGTCTGTCGGATGGAACTCAAGCTTCGTAACACCACCGTGTTCGTCCATTTCCACCTTGTAGACCCCTCTAGGACCACGCTCATTATGATGTCTGCCCTGCGAATTACCTGGATACACCACGACTGGTGCCCCCCCATCAAGACCGCGGATCTCACGGCGGGTGTGGACGTGCCCCAGCGCCCAGTAATCGTGTCCGCTTGCCACGAGATCCTCGATCGTGCAAGGAGCGTAATTTTCATGACCGGTATCTGCCCCAACGTTTGCATGAATTAGCCCGATCGATGGTCGAGTGGCGATGGGGGGTGGGAATAACTTGACAAGGTTAGTGCGAACCTCTTGGGTCGGGTACGAAACTCCGGTCACAATAGGACCGTGTGGGTCATCGTCGTCGAAGGGAATTGCGTGAGGTTCGGGCCCAAATTGGTGGGCACCCTCAGGCCAGTCCAATCCGGCCTGCCAACCGTCAAGCGGATCATGATTACCATGACAGACAAACGCTCTGATACCGTGCCTGCTCAAGCGTTCCAGCCCGGAAACAAAACTCAACTGGGCTCCGAGAGTGCTCTTGTCCGCTGAATCGAATACATCACCGGCAATCAGGAGTGCGTCGACTTCTGCTTCAATACATAAATCGACGATGCGGTCATAGGTCTCAAATGTTGATTTACGAAGGATCTCCGCTAGATCAGGAAATTCAGATGAAAGCACACCGAACTGACTGTCCAAATGAAGATCAGAGGCGTGTACAAAACGGTAGGTTGCCATAGGTCCATCAATCTCCTCACTGAGTGCGGCTAGAAGATTCGGCTCGATTTCAGTTGGTTTAGATAGTGCCTGACTCTACACGAAAATCTTTCGAGTGCTTGGGGAGTACGAGCCTAATTATTCTCATGACCTAACATCACCCATCGCATCGTCCACAAGGTCTACCAATCGATCCCACTGGCTGGCTCACCGCTAATCACATTTTGATACGGAGCACAACAGGAATTTCCTTTACCGTCTCGCCTCTCTCCGACGGAGGGAGGTGGGGTGGAATTCCGATCTAGTTTTCGGTTGATCCTTCGGGTTTAGGGTTGCGTGAAATCATTTCTAGCCAGTTGCCATCGGGGTCTTGGAAGTAGATTGCAAAACGGGCCCACGGGTATTCGAGCTCGCGTTCGTAGCGGGGTCCGAACGTTTTGACCCCCTCAGATTCGAGTCGGTCTCGCCAAGTTGGCACATCGTCGACGATCATTGCGGCGTGAGCAGATCCTGGTCGGTTTCGATCGAACTGGTCAGAGCGTTTCTCGCCGCGAGGTCGCATGTATTCGATTAACTCGATTGAGTGTCCGTCGCCAACTCCAACGTACGCCTGTCGCATTTTGACGTCTTCGTAACCGACTACTTCAGATATCCATGGAGTTTCAGAGATTGCGGGAGATCGTTCGACGTTCATGCCAAGAACACGTGTGTAGAAATCAAGGGCTTTATCCAGGTCATCAACAATGAATCCGGTGTGGTAGATGTTTTGGATGGATGGCATGGCTGGGGTGATGTTGGCGAAGGTAACAGGACGTTTGATCTAAATTCTGTAGAACTTTTCTGCGTTGGTTCGGAAGAGTTTTGTTCGTTCTTCTTCTGTGAAATCTGAGGTGATTTCGTCGTAGGCGTTCCAGACGGTTGCGTAGTCACTGAAGAGGCTGTCGACGGGGAAGTTGGACGCGAACATGCATCGGTCGACGCCTAGAATATCGATCATATCTAGTACGAACGGTGTGATTGAGTCGGTGGTCCACTTCTGATCGAGCATTCCGAGTGCTGAAATTTTTCCAGAGACGTTAGGGGCTGTTCCCAATGCTTCGAGTCCTTTGCGCCACTCTCGCAAATCTCCAGGTGTCCGACCGATTGGCATTGCAGCGTGACCAAGAACGACTTGTACTTGGGGAATGTCGTTGGCGAGTTTGGCGGCGTCTTGTAGCTGCCATGGCCATATTTGCACTTCAAATGACCCGTTGAATTTTTCCAGTAGCTTAAATCCGGACAGCCATTGAGGATCGCTCATTAGGTTTCCAGATTCGGCGAATCGGAAGTTTGGCTTGTCTTCGGACCAGTTGAGCATGTGCCGAATGCCACGCCAGTTGGCGTGTCGGGCGTGGCGTTCTAGCGTGTCTTCGACATTAGGATCCGAGAGGTTTGCGTAGGCGATGATGGCATTGGGCATACCTTTTGAATTAAGGTCGTCAGCAACAGTTTGCAGCCAGGCGGTTTCGCCCACGGGATCGGCGTTGTGATCCCATTCAGCTTGAACATGAACCGATTTCACTAGCGGAATGTCTTTTGCGCCTTCGTGAAGATCGTTTATTAGCCACGATTTTCTAATTGCTGAATAGTCGCCAACGAAGTGGTCAATAGCTTCGGTGAGCCACGGGTAGGGATTATTTTCAAGATCCCAGAGGTGGTGATGTGTATCGATGAATTCAGGTAGCAATGTGTTGCCTTTATTGCCGGTTATCGTGGTTCGTCGTTGCCTTGACTGACTAAGTCGGACACAGTTTATCTATCGGTAGAGATAATTGGTCATGCCTAGACGGATTTATCGCTCGGACAGACTGTCGTACTGATTGGGTCGAAGGCAGTGACACCGACGATCGTGGCAACTCTTGCTTTTACTAACTAGGATTCTCAGCATTATCGAGTCGGTCGATACGGTCGTCTGTCTGAACTCTACAAACGTCGCAGATCTCGAGATGTGAGGATCAGTCCAAAGTTCACGACGAGATAGAGAAGGGTTCCAATGATAATCATCTGCGCATTCCCGATGATCGTACCGATCCACGCTCCGAGGAACCAACCGAACATCATCGATTGCAGTGAGAGACTAAATACGGACATCACTCTACCGATCATTCTGGGATCGGACTGCGTTTGTAACAGAGTGATTGTGGACGATGCCCAGATGGGAATAGAAGCACCGATCATTGCCAATGAGATGAGTGTGAGCGGAAAGTTTGTCGACAGTGCGAATGTAATATCGCCAACGACGAACATAACCGTGCTGATCAAGATAGGCGAAGATTTTCGTTCCCAGGGTTTCTTTACCGCTATCCATAGTGCCGAGAAGCCTTGCCCTGCCGCCCAAGAGGTAAGCATGATTCCGAATCCCATTTCACCAACATCAAACCGGTCGCGGGCGTAGACCGGGATGATTGGAACCATCGCTGCACTGAGTATCACTGAGAACGCGATGAGCATCACGCGAAAAAGTACGGGGTTAGATCTGATGTATTTCAGGCCATCACCGATTTCTCGAATAGCGGAGGTTCCAGAACGCTCTTTTGGATGGGATTTAGGAAGTCGAACAGAGAAGAACAGCGAAAGAACATAGAGCCCGATCAAAGCGACGAACGGAGATCCTAATCCGAATCCGGCAATCAAGAATCCACCCGAAAGCGGACCAAGTGCGCGAGCGAGGCTGGATACTGCCATGTTTAGCGAATTGCCAGCCTGTAGCGATTCTTTAGATACGTAGTCGACTACGAGAGTTTGAGTCGCTGGCATTCCCATCGCAAGAACGGCGCTAGAAACGATCGATAGAACGACGATTTGCCAGAGGTTTACGACTTCAGTGACAACGACTGCGGCAGTAAGGATCGCTAGAAATAGCAGGATTAGTCATTCAGCGATCAGTACAGATCGACCACCAAGACGATCGACCATGACTCCGGCGAAGAGACCTAAAATGATCGCGTGTATGACGCGGAGTCCTGTTGCGGCACCTACCCAAATTTGGGAGGCTCCAATTTCGAGAATCAACCACGATTGAGCCATAATGCGCAGTTCCACACCCATCATGTTGGTGAAATTGCCTGCTATTAAGGCTCGGAATGGGGCTTTTGAGAGAAGCTGAGCTGCCGGTATTTGGCGGATTTTTAGCAAAAAGTTTAAAGGCTACTCACGTCTTGCGAGTAGGGACACAATGACCCCTGGAGGCGCATCGCTATAGCTCCGGGCGTGTATTAGCACTTGGTAGAACATCGCATCTCATTAATCGGATTCGTTACTACGTAACTCGGACCTACTCCACATTTAATCTTTACTCTAATTACTTTCCATCAAGGAAACGAGAGCCTAGTCTATCCTCGCCTGGCGAGCAGTGAACCGATAATTTGAGGGGCGGCTTCTATTGCTCGTTCTCTGATTTGTGTGGGGCTTAGGCTACCGATGGGATGCTGGATTAGAGCGAATGGGTAGTCGGGCATGCCACCTAGGCTGGCAATTGCTTTGGCACCGGATTCGAACGGTTCGGTGCAAATTGCGATTGCAGGAACGCCGAGAGATTCGAGCTTGAGTGAGTCGTACACACTGGACGACGAGCAGCTTCCTCAGTCGCCGTTGGCTAGTACAGCAACATCGACTTCGTTCGAGAAATCACCCAGCAGATCGGGTTCGGCGGGTCGAGATGCGTCGCCTTTGTTGATTCGGTAGGCATAGGCGACTTCGAATCGATCGGCGAGTACATCGTATATGGCGTCGAGAAGTGGTTCTGCGTTGAGCTTGTCGTTACGGAGAAGTCCGATGCGCAAACCCTTGAGCGACTCAGGACGTTCTGCCATGCCATCGGTCGCAATCGACTGAGGTGCGGTTGGATCGAGAACCCTGAATATGTTCTCATTTGCATCGGTTATCATACGGCGCTCCTCGAGTATTCTTCTCGCTAGATGTTACTTGTTTGTGGTGATCGGTCGGGTGACTATTTTGGATCGAGATCCCAGAGACCACGGCGGTATCACTGCACTCCAAGCTCCACCGTCTCCCCCGACTACGATTGGTATCGCCGATTCGGGTGAATCTAAGACGCTAATTGGCGAATCGACGTTTGCAGTGCTTAGATCTACGTTTGAGTCTTTCTGTGCCCCGCTTGGTAAACCCATTGCGATCCATTCAGACGTCATCTTTGTGGCGTTTTCGTACAGATACTGCCCAACCTGCTCTTTTTTCCAGCCTGCGGTCGTGAAGTGGGCAGCATGTTCGGGGCAGATCACCAATACCACCTGCTTTACGCCGGGTCCCATTGGGTAGAGACGTTGAGCGAACGCATCGAGTATGCCTTCGGGCGTGCTGGCTTCATGCTCACCAAATTGGGTTGCGCTAAGACCGGAAACTACGGTTACAGCGCTTTCTGATTCGCTTAGGCCGCGTGTGAGATGAAGTGGATCCCAGTTTTCAGGCAAGACCTGTTCGTTTTCAGCTACGCACCACGTGTATTTGCCAGGATGGCCTAGCGTTGCCTTGTCGAGTCCGTCGTTGCTTCTGGTGCCAAGAACATTCATGACTATGAGCCTGACAGCCCTTCCGATCGTTGCGTTTGCTCGGTAGCCGGGACCGAACGCTGAAACGCCCGAATTGATATCGATTTCTTTAGTTATAGGACCGTTTACGATCACCATTATCGCTGCGCCCATTGTGGAAACAGTGATTCCATGAAGATTGAACTCGGGCTGGGTAATGGCGTCGACTACTGCTGCAACGACGGGCATGTATTCGGGTTTACAGCCTGCCATAACAGCGTTGATGGCGGCTTTTTCGGCAGTGATAACTGCGCCTTTGACCGGCTCGATACCGAGTATGGCGTCGGGTGCGAGATTGGCGGCTGCAAGCATCGCAGTGACTGCTTTTGGTGTGGGTGGAACTACGGGTAGGCCATCGGACCAGCCTTTTTCGAAGTAGCCCTCGATGGCTTCGAGGGGGCCGGGAAGTTCGAGGTAGTCGGATGTTAGACGGGGTGTCACAAGTGACGTTTTCTACTTAATTGGGTGGCGGTTTTGATAGTCGTTTGGCTAGGACGGTTTTCTAGCTGCAAATGGGGCAGGAAGATCCTAAAAATCAATTCACGATGACAGTGCAAGCTAATCCGCGTGGAAGACTTCTCGCCAGGTGGTCATATTTTCATCGGCGTGGGCGCCGTCGGGTAGTTGGAAGAACGGAGACATGTCGTCCTGCCAGCGTTGATTGACGTCTTCTTTGGACATCCCAGCGACTGACGCCTCGTGTGACTCGTCGCATTCAACATACCCGAACAGCAAGCCGTCTTCTCGAAAAAAGATCGTGTAGTTGCGCCATCCGGTGCGAATTAGAGCTTCTGACATCTCAGGCCAGATGTCGTCGTGTCGCTGTTTGTACTCTTCAACCATCTCGGGGTGTATTTTCATCTCGAATCCGACTCGTTGCATGTTGCTAAAACCTCATTTCTAAAGAGAATCACTAAGCTAAATAAAATATTCTGATGCCTCAGAGTGTAGGCTATGCGTCCATCGAAATCATTATTTTTATCAGCAACACCTTGTTGATCTGGAGCGAGAACGAATGTCGAAGTCGATAGCACAGGTTTTGGACCTCAAAGACGATCCTAAGATCATTGCCGAGTACGAGGAGTACCACCGCAATGTGTGGCCTGAGGTACTTGAGGCGTTGAAGGGCATTGGAATCGAGCGCATGGAGATTTTCCGAAGCGGGAATCACTTATTTATGTACTGCACGGTTCCTGATGATTTCGATCCACGTCGTGATTTCCAGAGCTACACGGCCTCGAAGCGGGCTGGAGAGTGGAACGATCTGATGTCGACGTATCAGCAGAAGGTTGCACAGGCTGCCGAAGACGACTGGTGGTATCCGATGAGTTTGGCATTCGATTCGGAGTGGCAGGCTTAACCTCGTTTTCTTGGGCAGTTGAGTAGTAGTTTGCTTTTTGAAGCGGGCACTCCGCCCTGACGTACCGCCGAAGGTTTCTACACTTCGCTGGAGCTGCGGGCAAGAAGTTAGGTGGTTGACTAAATCAAAGATGACGTCGCAGGGGGTAGAGAGGTCCTGAAATGAATTTAGGATGACATTGTTGGGATGGTTGAATATGGCTAAATTAGATCGTGCTTGGATTTGGGCTGTATTAGCTCTTGGTTGGATGGCTTTTATCTACGCGCTTTCGGATCGGCCGGCAGGTGATTTCGACGATGCGAACGATGTTGTATCGTGGTTGCCGTTAGCCAGTGTCGTAGTTCACGTTGCGCTGTACTTCATACTCAGTTTGAGCGTGCTGCGGACGTTCGTGCTACTACGGCCAGTTACTGAAGGCCTAATCGCTTACTCGACGATATTTGTGGCTCTCGTGTACGGAGTGTTGGACGAATTTCACCAATCGGGCGTAGATGGAAGGGCATCTGAGGCGATTGATGTAGTTGCCGATGTTTCGGGAGCGGTGCTGGTAGTGGTATTTTGGTTCTTCCTAAAAAGATATCGAGCTAGGTCTGCCAAGAATGACGACCTACCTAGTGACGATTCGAGCGATTAGAACAAATGCCAATTAGGGACGCTGAAGATCTGTGGCCAACGGGCCCGGAAGTGTTGACCACTCTCGACGAAGCCGTGCAGATGGCCGAAGAGATTGCCGCGCCTCCTGCAGAACGCTGGGTTGCTCGAACAATTAGCGATAAGTTGATTCCGAGCCTCTACAACGCTCGAACGTATCTGGAAGTTGGGCAATTGCGGTCCCCTGAAGTGAGAATGGGCATACTAAATGCTCGCTTGGAAGCAGGCGAGTTGGCAAATTCCGACTCACGCTACGCACCGCTTTATTCGAAAATTCGCGTGCTTGCCGAAGAAGCCGAGATGGCTTCGAAAATGAGCTAGAGTTTCGAGTGGGTCGGGGTCTAAAATTCACGTTAGAGCATGGTAGGATGGTGACACTTTGAAGTCTCCCAAAGATACTGAATCCTTTTTGTCTGAAGACGGTCGAGTTGAGGTCGTATTCGATATCGATGAGCTGTCAGAATCCGACATTGCTCTCGTAATGAAAGCGGCAGTTGACGGGCTTGATTCTGAGCAAATCGACGGGCCAGATCACATAACAGTGATGATTACTGGCGACGAGCGAATCAGAGAACTTAACAGGGATTTCAAAGGCGAGGATCAAATCACTGACGTGCTTTCTTTTAACGCCGATGGCGAGACTGCAGGCGAGACCGAAAGTTCAATGAGTGAAGAAGACGAATCGGGCGATGATGATTGGCCCGAGTTCGATTCGTCAGTTTCAGTTGTTGGCGACCAAGTAGAATCGGATCGTCTTGGTGACATTGCGATTTCGCTTCCTCAGGTCGTTAGGCAGGCGGCTGAGAACGGCAAGTCGGCGGATCGTGAGTTGGCAATGCTGACTATCCACGGTGTTCTTCATCTTCTCGGGTATGATCACGCCGAGGTTGACGAAGAAAAGGTTATGTTCGGCAAGACCGACGTTGTGTTGGCGAAGATTTTTGGCGCATAGCCCTGATCGTTTGTTGGGGTATATGAAAGCAGAGAGACTGGTTCTGAAGTGACAAATAACCAGGTTTTTTACAGAAAGTGGCGCCCTACTCGTTTCGACGAAGTGGCTGGGCAAGCGCACGTCACGAAAACTCTCAAACGGGCGATTACGACCGATCACGTTTCGCACGCATATTTGTTTACGGGCCCTCGTGGAGTCGGCAAAACGTCAACGGCTCGGATTCTTGCCAAGGCACTTAACTCAGAAATCACGCCAGATGGCGAACCGATTACCGATTCAGAAACCTCAATAGCGATCGATGAAGGTCGCTACATGGATCTCATCGAGATCGATGCTGCCTCTAATCGTAGAATTGAAGATATTCGTGGCCTGCGTGACAACGTTCAGTTCGCGCCTGTTTCGGGTAAGTACAAGGTCTACATCATCGACGAAGTACACATGCTTACCCCTGAAGCGTTTAATGCGCTGCTGAAAACCCTCGAAGAGCCGCCACCGAATATCGTGATGATCTTGGCGACAACTGACGCTCACAAAGTACCTCCAACGATTATTAGTCGTTGCCAACGGTTCGATTTCAAGCGACTTTCTAACGACGATGTGATCGAGCGGCTTATAGAGGTGTGCGAGGCTGAGGAGATCGAAGCAGAACCGGCTGTTTTGGAGATGATCGCTCGAATAGCGTGGGGATCGTTGCGTGATGCCGAGAACTTGCTTGAGCAGCTTTATGTTTCGTACGGACAGCCAGGCGCTGATGGTCAGCCTTCTGAGATAACCGAGGGACAATCACGCGAATTACTTGGTCTGGGCGATACCGCTACCAGCACCGAACTTGCGACAGCATTGCTGGACAAAGAAGCTGCGGTTGCTTTGACCGTTATTAATCGTGAGGCAAAGCGTGGTGCCGATCTTCGGGCATTGCGTTCAGGGGCTGTTGATGCGCTCCGAGTGGCATTGCTCATGAAGGCGGGCGTTGAGGATTCGATTACGCAGGGTTCAGAATTCGCCGAGACGATGGCGGCGGCGGCAAGACCGGCACGTCTAAACCAAATTTTGCATATTCTGACTTCTCTCGGCCAGGCCGATATGAAAGCCAACTCGTCTTCGCCACTTCCGCTCGAACTGGCGGTGCTAAAGGCAACTACGAAGCCTGTTACTGCAGCGGCATCAGGACCGGCAGCTCTGGCAGCTTCGGGTGCTGCTCCTTCTCGGCCTACAACTACCCAACAGCCTCCTAACCAAACTTATGGTTCGGAGAATGCTGAAAAGATCGCTCCGGCTTCACGTCGAGATCGAACACCTACTGAACAGCAGTGGGACAAGGTTGTTTGGGCGATGCGTCGAACTAAAAACCGTAAATTTGTGGTTGGTCCGATTCTTCGCAACGTTGAGACACCTACGCCAGCTGAAGGCAAGATTTCACTCCGCTTCAAAAGCAACGCTCTGAAGAACAACTTCATGGAGGAGATGCAGGATCAGCGTTCAAAAGATGCGCTGAAAGTTGCGATTCTTGATGCCTACGGATCTGAGCTAGAACTGCAAGTTCGTTCACCGCACGAGGCTGCGGAAGAGGCGAAGGCTAACAGCAGTGCCGCCAATGTCGGATCGGCTAGGCCGGGCAACGGTCAGACAGGAACCCCGGCTGATCAAGAAAGCGCAATGGTTCGGGCTGCGATGGCGATGGGCGCGAAGTTTGTCATTGAAGATGCAGATGAAGACGACTAGCCGGGAGTCTATAGGAGCTTCTGTTTCACCAACCGTCGTACAAAGTACTCGTATCGGTTGGTAACGACGTATGATTGTCGGATTCAATTTTTGTTGTCTTGTTTCTCGATAATCGGGAGTGAGACGCTCCCTGTTGGCAGGGGTCAGGACTTATTCGATGATGAACAAGAACATGCTCAAGCAGGCGCAGCAGATGCAGGCCCGACTTGCGGCAGTGCAGGAAGAGATCGCAGTCGCACGAACTGAAGCATCGGTTGGCGGCGGGATGGTCAAGGTTTTGGTTATTGGCGGATCGAAGGTTGAGTCGATTGAGATCGACCCCGAAGTAGTAGACCCAGAAGACGTCGAAATGCTTCAAGATTTGATTCTCGCTGCAATAAACGAAGCGATGGACACTGCTCAGAAGCTTGCTTCCGACAAGATGGGCGCTATCACCGGCGGCATGAACATTCCTGGCCTTATGTAGCCAGCGTTTCAGTTTTGGCTGATTCATAAGAAACACACGAATGCCATTTTCCGACATTGCACCTTCCGCTGCCCCTCCAGTCGCACGATTGATCGAGGCCTTTCACAGGCTGCCCGGAATTGGACCTAAGAGTGCACAGCGGCTAACGTATCACCTGATTCGAATGCCTCAGGACGAGTCGGAAGAGTTTGCTGCGGCTATTTTGGGCGTGAAAGAGCGAGTCGTTCTTTGCGACACCTGCGCCAACATCGCGGAAGCGACCGAATGCACGATTTGCGGTGATCTTCAGCGTGATAGCACTCGAATATGTGTCGTTGAAGAGCCTTTGGACGTTGTAGCCGTGGAGCGAGCAAGGGTTTACGCAGGTAAATACCACGTTCTTCACGGAGTAATTTCTCCTGTGAACGGCGTTGGTCCAAACGATTTGAAATTACGAGAATTACTTGAACGACTGCGCGACGGCACGGTAATTGAAGTGATCGTAGCGACGAATCCGAACCTGGAAGGCGAGGCAACGGCTATGTATATTCAACAGTTGATAGGTCCGCTGGGCGTAAAGGTAACTCGGCTTGCTCGCGGGTTACCGAGTGGTTCGGATATTGAGTACGCCGACGATTCAACTCTTGCTCACGCATTAGAAAGCCGGGCGGAGATTCCGCAGCGCCAGACAGGCACGCTTGAGTAGGGCTACACGGTAACTTCTCGATTGCGGCTACACGGTTTCCGTAGTTGATTTAGACCTTATGCAATTCCATACACGGTACCGGTGTACTTCTTTCCGTGTAGACTTTTCGACTTCCAAAGTGACTTCAATTATTCGACTACATACGCCGTGATGACGTTTACTGTGTAGGCGATCAAGCTGTTCAAACCATTTGGCAGCGCCCATCGTATCGAACCTCATGAGTCACTTACGTACATATTCATATCGCCCTGCAGGTTCACTGAATGCTGTGCTTTTTTTGTCGCTTATCGCAGCAGTCTTAGCCGCTTGCGGTACAGAGCCATTGCCAGCTGCGGGTCGACCTGATTTTCCAGTAGCTACATTTGCTTTGCGTGATGTGACTCCTGCGCCGGTTTCACCAACCTCTACGCCGTGGCCGAATCTTGTAAATGACGAAGTACGGGCTATTCCTGAAGGGCTCGACCCTAAGCTTTATTCAAGAGCCAGCTCTGATGAAGTTGTTGCTCTTTGGACGCAGTTTCTAACTGGAACTGTTTCGAACGCAAATTCGGGTAGGTTCTACTTCCGCAGCCGCCGAAGTTTCGAAGGTGATCTGCATTTATGCCCGGACGGTACTGGTTTCCTAGTAGGCGATCCTAAAGGTCCTCTGAAGTGGTCCGTTAACCCCTCTGCAGGATATTGGTACGAGGTCACACTCTCACACGAAATTCCCCTTACTGGCGATTCGGTTACTTACGCAATTGGTGTGAACGATGGCAATCCTGCGAGATCCGGCAGTTCAACTCCTATGGAGTTTAGGCTGAGCGATAGATGTGCGCTAGCTAATGCTGGGATTCAATATGCGTTTACCGACGAAGAGCGAATGCTGAAAGAACAGGTAGATATCAAGCAGATTGTTATCGACGAAATTCCTTGGAAAGACGGCAAGCGTGAATTTCCATCACAAATCACGGTTGAAGGATCGAGCGAAATCGATCAGAATCTTGGCGTCGACTACTGGAGAGCGTATTTGTCTGGTGCGGTGGTCAGCGCGGTGGCTTACAACTACGCTCAATATTCGGTAACCGAGGCATTTTCCGGCGATCTGCATTTATGTTCCGAGAGCGTTGCGGTGCTCGACGGTGATCTGCTTGGTATTGGCGAGTGGGCAGTTCAGCCATCAGGATCGAATCCGTACAACGCTAAGATCGTCTTCACTTTGCCTGGTGATCCCAAGTTCAGGACGATCGTTCTTGGCGCCAGCGGCGATTCACCGATCCGTATGGGTCGTGATGCCGATACAGGCCTGATCGCCGCAACCCCGCTGCATATTTTTGAATCGAATGAGTGCGAAAGTGCGAGCGATAGATGATCGTTTTTGTTTGCGTATAAGCAGCGAACATAGCTCATATATAGTCGGAAAGCCCATATGATTAGCCAACTATGACTTCGAAGCGACGGCCGGTTACATATACGACTGATGGCGTGGTTGTTCGCACGAGCAACTTGGGCGAGGCCGATCGCATTATTACGCTAGTGACACCAATTCACGGGATAGTCAGAGGGGTTGCGAAGGCGGCTCGTAAGCCGGGATCGAAAATGGGTGGCCATCTCGATCTACTGAAGCATGTGAGCGTTTCCGTTCGAGAAACTCGAACATTGCATGGGCTTAGCCAAGCATCGACTGTGAATGGATTTCGTGGGCTTCGTAACGATCTTGACCGGTTTTCGAGGGGTGCATACGTTTCGGAAATGGCAGAGCGTTTTTCGGTCGAGAGTGGTGCGAACCAGCCTTTGTTCCGACTACTAATCGATGTTCTTGATGCTTTAGAAGCGACTGGCAATCCTGAAATGGCGATTCATTTCTATGAAATGCGTTTGCTACAGCTGAGCGGGTTTTCTCCTGAGCTTTCACGCTGCGTTGAGACTGGCGTCGATTTGGAGCCAGCGAGTCATCTGTATTCTGCGGACCGGGGAGGACTCGTGAACAATGAGTCACGTCCGGTTGGAGAAACAGCGTTACTTCCGGCAAGTTTGAATACGATCAAGCTTCTTCGGTTTTTGTCTCGTACCAATATTGCTGAAGCGACCGTAATGAAGTCGGGCGACGACGAGAGCAGACAGCTTTCTCGGATATTGCGGGCACAGATTCATCACGTTCTTGATCGCGGATTACGATCAGAGGCGTTCATGGACGAAGTGCGCACCCGGCCTAATCACGGGAACGGAATTGAACGAACAACGAGCGATAGTTCGAGCGAGTGACATTGATAGTCCGAAAACTTGCATCGGGTTGTTACACTCGTTTGAACTGATTTCGATCTTGCGCCGCAACGCTTAGCGGACGCTGGATACGCTGGAATAAATCGCCCAAAATCATTCGTATTGTTTATGAATTATTGGCAATTGCCCATTGAAAGATGTGCTTCGGCACCTGAACTATGACCGACTCTGACATCGTCATTCGCGGAGCCCGCGAACACAATCTGAAGAACATTGATATCAGCATTCCTCGTGACACTCTAACGGTGATTACGGGCGTTTCAGGTTCAGGCAAGAGCAGTCTTGCGTTCGACACGATATTCGCCGAGGGACAACGGCGGTACGTGGAATCGTTATCGGCGTACGCTCGACAGTTCCTTGGGCGAATGGAAAAGCCTGACGTCGATCACATCGAGGGGTTGAGTCCTTCGATTTCTATTGACCAAAAAGGTGTTTCGAAAAACCCGCGTTCGACCGTTGGAACCGTGACCGAAATCTACGACTACCTTCGATTACTGTTCTCACGAGCGGGTCGCCCTCATTGTCATAATTGTGGACGTCCGGTTAAGCGACAAACGATTCAGCAAATTGTCGATTCGATCTTGAAATGGGACGAAGGGACGAGGCTTCAGATTCTCGCCCCTATGATTACGCACATGAAGGGCGAGCATGTTCAGGTGTTCGAGACGGCACGGCGTGATGGATTCGTGCGAGTGCGAATCGATGGCGATACGCGAGAGCTCGCTGAAGATCTGAAGCTTGCTAAGACAAAGTGGCACAACATCGAAGTGGTAGTTGATCGAATCATCATTCGTGAAGTCACCGATCGGGGTCGGCTCACTGAATCGGTCGAAACCGCGCTTAGACTTGCCGGCGGGAACTTGATCGCATCAAAACTCGGCGCTGGTAAAAAGGGTGCGGATGAAGATATTGTCTATTCAGAGCACTTCGCCTGTGTTCATTGCGATATTTCAATAGCCGAGCTGGAGCCTCGCAATTTCTCGTTCAATACGCCGTTCGGGGCTTGCCCAACTTGCACCGGGCTAGGTTTCAAGCTGGAAGTTGATCCTGATCTCGTGATTCAGGACAAATCACTTAGTTTGAACAACGGTGCGATTACGCCGTGGGCGCGGTCGGGCACGAACTCGCCTTGGTATCACTCGACGCTCGAATCGCTGTCTCAGCACTTTGGTTTTTCGATGGACACACCGATTCGAAAGATGGATCTTGAGCACCTGAGCGTGATTTTGTATGGAACGGCCGGGAACAAGCTCGAAGTCTCACATCAAACTAAAAAGGGCAAGGTTTACAGCTGGAACACGGCTTTTGACGGCGTAATTCCGAATATGGAACGCCGTCACATCGACACCGAATCGGACTCCGTGCGTGAAGACATTGCTAGGTACATGACGCAGCGGGCGTGTGCTACTTGTGGTGGTGCTCGACTAAAACCGGAAATTCTCGCGGTAACCGTTCTCGGAATGAACGTGATGGAAGTCACTGGTCAGTCGGTTGAAAATGCGCTTCGTTGGGTCGAGGCTTGTCGTAGAGACGTATGGCCCGGCGAAGGCGAGCACAACGGGGATGCTGAAGATCCGTTGAGCAGTCGCGAGCAGTCGATTGCAACCCAAATATTAAAAGAAGTTGAAGCACGACTGGGATTCCTATCGAGGGTTGGACTCGACTATCTGACACTCAATCGTGCGGCGGCGACGCTTTCGGGTGGTGAAGGTCAGCGTATTCGGCTCGCCACGCAGATCGGATCGGGTCTGATGGGCGTTTTGTACGTCTGTGACGAGCCTTCGGTTGGACTTCACCCTGCTGATAACGATCGCCTAATCGGAACGCTCCAGAACTTGCGTGATGTTGGAAACACGGTGTTGATCGTTGAGCACGATGAAGCTGTAATGCGAGCTGCCGACCATATCGTCGATATGGGTCCGGGAGCGGGTCAGTTCGGCGGAAACGTTGTA
>Ga0114999_10002408_pt1 | contig 24667 bp, 21 predicted proteins | sample ArcticOcean_MG_C_3_FD_89820 | JGI IMG/M metagenome (GOLD analysis project Ga0114999, IMG submission 89820) | Marine microbial communities from western Arctic Ocean - ArcticOcean_MG_CB8_126 | ecosystem: Environmental > Aquatic > Marine > Oceanic | place: Arctic Ocean: Canada Basin | collected...
CGGGCGAGCTCGTCGAGATCAGTATCGCCACAGACAACTGGATCGACGTGCAGCAAGTTGATGTGACCCTCCAAGTTTCATCACCGGATCATTTCGACGTATCCATCGCCGCCATCGTGCTCGGCGATGACCTGCCGAACGAGAACGCCTTCCCGCCTGGGAGCTGGCGAGCGCTGGGTGGTTTGCTTGAGGCAGGGACGGAGGACCGGATCAGGTCCGGTTTCGCATTTCTGGATCCAAATCCAGAAGCTCTGGGTCATACCGGCGCAGCCGATTTCAAGATCCGCTTACTCACTTCCAGCACACTGACCACCGATACGGAAGCGAGCGTCCTCATCGACAGGGCGTCCTTGGGACCCGGTGCGTTCGACCGTGACATAGTCAATGTCGGCACCCTGATCCGCATCAACGCAGATCCGGTTACCGCAGTGACCGAGCAGCCTGGCGGACTACCGACTTCGTTTGAGCTCGAACAGAACTATCCTAATCCGTTCAACCCATCGACGAACATCCGCTTCAGTCTACCGCACGAAGCACCGGTGCTGGTCCGGGTGTTCGACTCCCTGGGAAGAGTGCAGGATACCCTGGTCGAGGAGGTCTTGCACGCGGGCAACTATGTAGTCGACTACCACGCAGCGGGGCTGGCCAGCGGCATGTACTTCTACCGCATAGAGGCACCGGGGTTCACGAGCACGAAGAAGTTTACGCTGTTGAAGTAGGGCCGCTTCAGGAACCGTGATCGGCGCGAAGTTCTATACCCGATTCCCAAAAGTCGCTGGCGAGGCCGTTGATTCCCACGTCACTGACATCGATGGCTTCGATGCCGAACGCCAGAGCCGGTGAGTTTTCTCGAAAGGAGAAATCACCGTTCTGCCAGTCCGTAAATTTCGGATCGGCATTGACGCTACCGCTGCGCGGCTCAAACGGCGTCAGCTTTCTCGGCTCTCCTCTGACTTCCTCCTCGTTGGCAATGGTTCCGGCAAAGCTGAACATGACATTGTCCGGCATGGCCGGCTTTTCCGCTGAAGTGGGATAGAACAGAACCTCATCCGCCATGAGGACGTTGTTCTTGAACGTCAGGCCTTCGGCGCCGCCAAAGTTGATGCGCATGGTCTCGGTGCTGATGAAAACATTGTTTCGAACCGTGCAGTTCTTGCTGATATGATCGAGTGAAGTCCAACCACAATTCACCGCCAGGTTGTACTCTGAGATGCTGTCTTCACTCCCCAGGTCCATGTAGTAGGCGATGACGCCCCATCCTTCATCGCGCTGGGTGTGGGCGAAGTTGTACCGCATTGTCTGATTCTTTCCGTACGTGTATATCGCACCGCCGTCGCATAGCAGATCCATGGTGCGGTACAACAGGTTCTTCTGGTAAACGGATCCGCTGCCACCGCCACCAATTCCGCAATAGGGGACGTCGTGAATTTCGTTGTGCTCGACCACATTTCTTTCCCCTGTTTCATTGATGCCAGGCGAGCTGTGGTGGACACGCCCGACGTGGTGAATATGATTGCGCGCAATCGTTGACTGAGCGGCATTGACCAGCAAGATGCCATCCGCACCGGCCTGTCGGACTTCACATTCTTCAACGCAAATGTTCGTGCCGCCAAGCTTGAATCCCTGACCCTCAACATTCTCGACCGTGATACCGGTAAAGCGGCAGTCATGGATCCCACTCGCCTCTATCGCCCCGTTGAACATGCCTGCGCCCCAGCCACTCTTGACCAGTGGTGTCGTCGAACAGGAAACGGTAAGGCCCTGTATGGTGACATTCTGCGTTCCGTCTTCCATGCGGATGATCGAATGTTGCGACGGGGCCAGTACGGTAGTCGTCGACATGTCTTCATCGGGCAACGGCCAATAGACGAGTTTGCCCTCGGTTCGATCGAGGTACCACTGTCCCGGCTCATGCATGCCCTCTTTGACATTGTAGATGACGTAGGTCCCATATCGCTTGCACGTCAGTGCGTGACGGAGTGTGCCGAAAGAGCCAGGAGGGTACATGCACTCGATGGAAAACGTGGCGGTCTGCGTTTCGTCGTCCAGGCTCTTGAGCCCGACAAGTGAGACATCCCAGGTGCCGAAAACGGTGCATTCGGCATTGTTCAGATCAAGCCAGGAACCGATGTCCTCCGTACTGTATCGCATGGTCGTGTTCTCTTCGACCGTGGCCACATGCGGTCCGTCCCCGTACCAGACATTGATCCATTCCTCGCTGAATCTTGTGAGGTGGGTAAACTGTCCCTCTCTGGGCAGACGCGCGCGCGGACGTGTCTCATCATTCACCACAAGCGTTCGAAAGTCCCACGTCCCGTCCTGGGTGCCATCCAGTTTGGCGGTATAGAATGCCCCCTCTTTTTCCCAGGAGACTACCGGGAGTCCACCGTAGAGCACCGGCCGTTCTCCAGGAGCCGCTTCGATGGTCAAACCCGAATCTGCCGCAGTGAGCACCACTTCGGCACCGTAGTACGATCCGCCGTGAACGGTTATCGTCTTTTCTCCCGGTGACAGATCACGCGCCACTGCAATCGCCCTGGCGAAGGTCCTGAGCGGCTTGTCTGGGGTGCCGGTGTCATCGTCGCTACCATCGGGAGCCAGGTGTACAGACATGGGAGCTTTTCTCACTATCTGCGATTGGGAAATGGATACATGCTGCCGAGGGATAAGCCTATGAACGATAGGCCAGATTATCTACAGCGCTATGGCCGCTGTCTGACGGATTCGTGGTCGGGGCAGGTTCCCGCAATTGTTCCGATATTTACCAGGCACTGGACTGGCACCGTCCGCCGATTGGGTAAAGCCCAACCATCTCGCTCTGATCCAAGGGGGAGAGCTACTTCTATGGAGACCAATGGCAATCGATAAACCACGCGTCCTCCTCACTGGTGCTGGCGGCGCTGTTGGCACCGCGCTGAGGACCGTTTGGCAGCAGGAAGGCCGGTACGAGCTCACTCTTACTGACCGCAAACCGGTCGAAGACGCCCAGTCGACCGTGAAAACCGGCGATATCTGCGACTACGACTTCATCCAGGAACTAGTTGAAGGTCAGGACGTGCTTGTCGATCTGGTCTACTTGTCCCAGAGCAATGTCGGGGAGCGGGAGGGAACGCTCACTGATATCGGATTGCACATGTTGCTGTTCGAGTCCGCAGTGAGGGCTGGCGTCAAGAAGATCGTCTTCGCCAGTTCCAATCACGCCAGTGGCTGGAACGAGAGGCAAGATCCGCAAGTCAAACACCTGCCCGAGCACATCCGCCCCGATGGCTGGTACGGAGCCATGAAGGGGATGGCGGAGGTCGCCGGCCGCTGGCTCGTCAACGGGCACGGCATTCATTTTACATCCATTCGAATTGGCAGTTTCGGCGCGGAAGTATCGGTGCCGAACAGCCTTCGAGCATGCAGTTATTGTCTGTCGCCGGCCGACGCGGCGCAGCTGTTCGGACTCGCCGTCGACTACGATGGCCCAGAGAAGTTCTTGATCACCTATGGCGCTTCAGACAATGTGTACGGCGAACATGAAGGTTTCCTCGACCTGACCTCTGCCAAGGAGGTGCTTGGGTACAAGCCGCACGATAACATCATGCAATACCGGGACCGTTTCGTGGAAGACGACCCGGGATGAAAGCCAAGCCGCTCCCGCTGGCTACCTTTTCGCCCGACCTCTTCAGTGGTCGAACCGCACTGGTCACCGGGGGCGGGCGGGGCATCGGCAAGCATGTTGCCCTGGCCTTTGCGCGCCTGGGGGCAAACATCGTCATCGCCAGCCGAGATCCTCAGAACCTGAACCCGACAGCGGCAGAGATCGCCAAAACCGGCGCCAATTGCCTAGCCGTGCCCACTAATATTCGCGAAACCGCTGAAGTTGATTCACTGGTCGAGAAGAGTCTCGAGCGCTTCGGCGCCATTGATGTTCTCATCAACAACGCCGGTGGCCAGTACCCGGCCGCGCCGTCGACAATCAGCGATGGGGGATGGCGTGCCGTTATCGATCTCAATCTGAATGGCACCTGGAACATGTGTAGCCGCGTCGGTCCGCATATGACCGAACGGGGCTCAGGTTCCATCGTCAACGTCGTCCACATCTATGCTCTTGAACGTGGCGGGGCCCCTTTCGCCCATTCGGGTGCGGCACGGGCGGGGGTCGTGAACATGACCAAGTCCCTGGCCTACTACTATGCGCGCCACGGTGTCACCGTTAACGCTCTGGCCCCGGGTTTCGTCGCCACAACTGGATTGCGGGAGGCGGAGTTTGAAAAACTGCAGCACGATGACTATGAAGCAGCCGCCCTCGAGGATATCCCCGCCCACCGGCTGGCCGATCCCGACGAGATCGCCGCCGTCGCGGTCTTTTTGTGCTCGCCGGCAGCTCGCTATATCAATGGTTCCACGATTGTTGCCGACGGCGCCCTGTCGTTGAGCAACTGGACACCCTGGATCGACCCGGAGACACCATAAGGAACAGTCGCGCTGCTTCGTCAGTCGAGCCTTTTACTGCGGGCTGAAGAGGCCGGACGTTTGAAAGATTCCAGTGTGGCTTGCTCCTCAGCGTCGAGGGCTTCGGCGACGCTGCGCAATTCACCGTGGACGATCTGCTTGAATCGGGCGGTGCTGTCCGGATCGTTTTGATCGGCGATGCGTTGCGCAACGGCTACCGCCCGCTCCAGCACGTCCTGTGGCTCGACGACCCAATTGACAATGCCCTGGTCAAGCATGTGATCGGCCCCGAAACGCTCTCCCAGTGCGAGCATCTCCATCGTCCGTTTGTGGCCGACGAGGCGCGGCAGCAGGTAGGTCAGACCACCGGTGGGGAACTGGCCCAGCTGCAACTCGGGCAGGAAGGAGACCAGGTCGCTGCCGGCAACGGCCAGGTCGCAGTTGAGGAGCCACTCAAAACCGCCGCCGACGGCGTAGCCGCGGGCGGCCGCTACAACAATTCTCGGGTCGAACATGATGCGGCGCGACACCCGCTGGATCGAGGCGATGTGTCCCTGGGCCATCGCCGCATCTCCGGCCACAGCAGCGAACTCCTTGAGGTCTTCGCCGGCGCAAAAGGCGCGGCCGGCACCGGTCAGGACAAGCGTTGCGGCTTCGTGACAGTGCTCGGCTTCGTCGAGCGCGGCATGGACATCATCTAACAGCACATTGCTGATGGCGTTGAGCCGATCGGGCCGATTAAAGGAGACGATCCCCACCTGGCTCCGAAGCTCAAAGGTTGCATAGCTCATGTCATCGTTCTCCTTTCACTCAGGTCTTTCGATCCACGAAGTCTTGCCATCAGTCCGTGGCAGCGACATGTGCTCGACCATGGCAATGTCACAGCCGGCACCGATCCGGTCGCGGACGAGCTTTTCGAGCTTTGCAGCGGCGCCATCGAATTTATCAGCGGCAAGGCCCAAAGCCGCCTCGACCTGCATCTCGATGCGGTCGTAGGGCCCGGGGCCGCGCAGGGTTACGCGGAAATGCCCAGAGGTCAGGTCGCCCGCCGCGGCGAGCACCTCAAAGATCGCTGCGGGAAAGACGTTGATGCCGCGGACGTTGAACATGTCATCGGTCCGTCCGACGACACGAAAGCGCCACGAAGTGCGGCCGCACGGGCAGGGCTCGATTGCGGCAATCGTCACGATGTCGCCGGTGCGGTAGCGCACCAGCGGCTGTGCCTGCCGGTACAGGTTGGTCAACACCAGCTCACCGCTGCTGCCTGGCTCGATCGGCAGCGTCGCGTTGTTCTTCGGGTCGATCAGCTCAGCAAAGACAACATCCCCGGCATGGAAGTGAAGGTCATTGGTGAAGGGACATTGCCCGGCGAACAGGCTGAGCACCTCACTGAGGCCGTAGTTGGCATTGCGTACGGCAAAGCCCCACCTCTGCTCAAGGCCCTGGCGAAAGTCCTCGTTATCCAGGCCGGCTTCCCCACCGAACAGGGCCAGTCGCAGACCAAGTTCCCTGGGCTTGCGACCGCTCGTTTCGGTCAGCACCTGCTCCAACAGAGCCGGATAGGATGGTGTACATGAGATCGCGGTGATACCGAGTTCGTCGATGGTCTGCAGCAGACGCCGTGTATTGCCGACGCCAAATGGCACCACCGTCGCACCGGTCGCTTCAAGCGAGAGATGGTCGGTCAGGCCGCCGGTCCAGAGGCAGTAATTGAGACAGTGGACGACGCGATCGGTCGGGCGCAGGCCGGCGGCGAACAGGGCGCGGGCACCTACCCGCGCTGTCACCCCTGCGTCCTGTTCGGTCCAGACAATGTTGATTGCATCGCCGGTCGTGCCCGAGGTGCGGTGCAGGCGCGTGACTTCGGTCTCGCCGCACGATAGATGGTCGCCAAACGGGGGGTGCCGCCGCACGCTGTCGCGCAGTTCGCCCTTGTCGGTCAGCGGCAGGTCAGCGAGGCGTTCCAGCGGCAGGGTCGCCGAGGCGGCGCGACCGAACTTGCTCTGATAGAACCGGGAATGGGCGCGCACGTACTCCCACTGCAGCAGCCAGGAGCGCTCACGTGAGGCTGCCAGCTCCTGCACGGACATGGCCTCAATCGCTGGTTCAAGCATGGCGATGGAGTCGTTCATGCAAGACGCTTTTCAGCATCTGTTTCGATCGTCACACTGTCGACGATGGCGCGGGCGTGGCGCCCCTTGGCAACGGCTCCGGTGTTGTCCTCACAGCGGACTTCGAACCAGTAGAGCACCTTCTCGCTGTGAAGGTAGGTGGCGTGGCATACCAACTCGGCCCCCACCGGCGTCGGCTTGAAGTGGGTGATCTCGAACTTGACCCCCACGGTCATTTGACCCGCTTCAAGCAGTGGCATCATCGCCTGGGCGCAGGTGCGCTCCATGACGGCGATCATTGCCGGCGATGACAAGACGTGGGGATAGCTCTCACCTGTGTTGCGGCCAATGGCCGCCGCCGTCATCTCGTCGGTAACGGCAGCGCGCAAGGTCGTGGTGCCTGTGGGTTCAAGCACGAGTCGTCGTCACCGGCTACGACACCAGTTTATCGCGCAAGAAGGCGAAGACATCGTCGCTCTGCGACTCATCCTGGCCGTGTGCGATCAAGGCGCCATCGAAACCGCAATCCCGCAGCCGCGCCAGATAGTAGTCGTAGTCCAGGCGCCCGGTGCCGGCGGCCTCGTGGCCGGCATCACCATCGTGGTTGAGATCCTTCGCGTGCGCGATGACGATGTCCTGTCCGAGCAGCGCCATCGCCTCATCGAGCACCTCACGCATTCGCGGCAACTGGCCGGCGTGAAACAGGTTCGCCCCATCCATGACGACCTTGAGGTGCGATGAGCCGATCTCATCCAACAACCGCCTCCCCTTGATTGCCGAGTCGACGACGTTGTTTACCTCGGTCTCGAATCCCATGGTCACATCGCACTCTTCAGCGATCTGGACGGCCAGGCGCATTGCCCCAACCATGTCAGACCAGGCCTGAGGTGAATCGTTGTCCGGATGTCGCTTCCACATGCTGGTTGGATCGCGGCTGCCCGTGCACAAGGTGATGACCTTGGTTCCGAGCCGCTCGCATGACTCAGCGATGACCCGCAGTTGGCGGAAACCATTCGCGCGCTCCTCGAGATTCGGATCGATGATGTTGAAGGTTCCCGAGATCGCCGCCATGTCGATCTGGCGCTGCGCCATGGCGAGGCGGATACGATCGCAATGAGCCTGGTCGATCGCATTCGGCATCGACGTCAGCCCGGCACACTCCATGTTGTATTGGACACACTCAAACCCTTTTGATTTGACTGCATCGATGTTCGCTTCGAGCGTGTCGCGCACAAAAGTCTTCGAGAAAACACCGATTTGCATCAGACCGCCCCCGTTACGTCGGCCAGCAGGACGCGCTCGCCGGACTCAGAGGAACGGGCGATGGCGATCATCGCGCGCAGTGCCGCGACGCCGTCATCGATACCTGCACCCTGAAGCGGCACGCCGTCGAGGATGGTAGCGGCAAAGGCCTCGAGTTGCAGCTTGTAGGTGTAGGCGTCTTCGCCCAGCGGCCGACGGTACTGCCGCTCCTTCGAGGAGAAACATTCGACGACACTTGATTTGTGGAACCACGGCAGATAGACCTGACCGGTAACACTGCCGTGCTCGCCGTAGATGCGAAACCCCTCTTCAAAGTCACCGCGGACGGCGATACACAGGTCAATGTGGCCGAGGCTGCCGTCAGCGAATTCAACACCGACAAACCAGCAATAGGCGCCGAATCGCTCCAGCAAACGGGCTTCGACGCTGACTATCTCGCCGCCGAGGATCCGTGTTGTGTCGACGAGGTGGCTGGAATGGCCAAGAATGTAATAGCGTCGTTTGTCCTGCTTGGGGTCCCCTTCAGGCCGTTTGATCTCGCCGCTTGTTTTAGGGATCGGCTGCAGATTGTCCGTCATGGTGTAGCGGTAGGTTGAGTCGTAATACCAAGCCTTGAAGGCCATACGCTCGCCGATTTCATTATTGACGAACTCCCTGGCAAAGGCGATCCCCGGATCAAAGCGACGGTTGTTGCCGACCTGAAGAATCAGGCCTGAGTCTTGGACTCCTGACTTGAGTGCTTCGCATTCCTCCAGGCTGACGCCCAGGGGCTTCTCTACCAGCACATGCTTGCCCGCTTCAATCGCTTTCAGAGACAGCGGCACGTGGTACTGGTCGGCGACGGCGACGATGATCGCCTCAACTCGAGGATCAGCCAGCATGCGATCATAGTCAGCGTAGGCGACCGTTGGTTCCCAGGTCGCCTCCATCTTGCCACGCAGATCGTCGGCCAGATCACAGATGGCGTAGAGTTCGACGTTGCGCGCCTTAGCACAAGCGTCAAAGTGGGCGATCTGGGCTATCGGACCACAGCCAAGAACACCGACCCGCAGTTGCCGGTCGTCCCGTTTCATGAGAGGTCGTCGCGTAAAAGGATGGTTTCGCAGTTGAGCAAGCTCATCTTTTACATAATATGTGGGGATCTTGGGTAATACCAGGCTCGCACTTGCCAACCGATTGAAGAGATTCGACCATGGCATACGATGAAACTCTGGCAGCGCGTGTCCAGGACCTCCTTGGGGATTCGGACGACCTGACCTCGCGCAAGATGTTCGGCGGGATCGCCTACATGATCAACGGAAACATGGCATGTGGCGTGATTGATGAGAGGGTGATGCTGCGACTGGGAAATGAGGGGGCGGCTGCGGCGCTGCAGAAGAAGGAGTCCTACCTTTCGCCGATGGATTTTACAGGAAAGACGATGAACAGCATGGTCTACCTGGATGACGACGGGCATGAGAGTGACGCCATTCTTGCGACCTGGGTGAACGAGGCTGCGACCTTTGCGCGGAGTCTGCCGAAGAAGCCGAAAAAGCCAAAGAAGGTGAAAAAATAAGGCAGCTCGGCATAGGTAATGCTATCAAACCTTGACCGGCAGTACCCAGGCAGCCGAACCGCCGATGTCGCTCTCTTCGACGAGTTCGAGTGCGCCACGGGCATCTATCCTGAACGACGTCAGAATATTCGATTGATCAGCACCGGATATCAGAAAATCCCCGTCGGGGTCGATGCCGAACGAGCGCGGAATCTTCTGAGCCGGCTGCTGTCCCAGTGAGGTGATCATCCCATTGTCCGGATCGATGGCAAACATGGCGATGCTGTCCGGGCCGCGGTTGGAGGCGTAGACCGCCCGTCCATCCGGATGAATGTGCAGCTGCGCGTTGGATTTGCTGCCGGCGAAACCTTCGGCGGGCAACGTCGAGAGAGTCTGCACCGCTTTCAACGTGCCGGTGGCGGGGTCGAGGTGGTAAACGGTGGCGCTGCACTCCTGCTCGTTGTCGGCGTAGACCACATCCAGCGTTGGATGAAAGGCCAGGTGACGTGGCCCTTGGCCGGGCCCCGCATCAACGGCGTAGACCGCATTGGGCGTCAGCTTGCCCGTCTCCTCGTCAAAGAGGAACTGATAGATCTTGTTGGCCGACTGCACGTGCGGCACAAAGGCGTACCGATTGGAGCGATCAGTAGCCATCCAGTGGGCACACTGCTCGGTTTCCCGCCGCTCGCTCGCCGGGCCATGGGCGGCCCCGTCGTCGCCGATGGGATGCACCGTGACCAAGCCGTCGCTGTAGTAGGCACACAGCAGAAAGCGTCCGCTACGGTCCGTCGAGATGTGGCAGGATTTGTAGCCCTCGAGATCGACTTGGGCGAGTAGCGTCAGCTCGCCGCTGTCGTGATCGATTTTACACGAGACGACTGCTGTGTTTGACTCATCATGCAGGGCGATGTAGAGATAGTTGCTGTCGGGGGAGGTACACAGGGCTCTGCCGGGGAATGGAAGCACCAGCTCGCTCTGCAATATCAACGTGCCTGATGCGGGGTCCAGTTGATGGATCTGGAGGGAGTTTGTGCCGGAGATCGGCACGTAGACATAATGACTCATCTGGTGATCCTTTTTTGGTGATCCTCTTTTCGGTATCAGCACCGCGGTCGACCATTTATCGCCGCGTTTCGTAAGGAGTGCGATGACGCGAGTTACAGGGATTCGGATGCTTGAAGGAAGCATGCACCGATCCGGTCACGGTGACAACTGGCATACTTCATGGGCCAACAACGATAAGCAATACGTCCTTCTCACGGACGGCAGGGGCTGGCCGGAGGCGGTGGGGGATACGGGTAAAACGTACACCACTCGCGTGTTCGCCATGCTTGGGGATGCACCTGATCACACCTTCGAGCACCTGCCCGGGTACCCCGATTTGCCCCACCCGACGGTATTTTATGGTTTCGGAATTCTCGCGCTCGACGGCTGCATCTATCACTACCTGACCACCGCAAACCGGCTGCCACACGATCACCCGCCCCAGTACCTGTCGCATTTTGTCGGGGCGAAGCTCATCTACTCTCCCGACAACGGCGAAACCTGGAACAACCAGGATGGATCTCCGCTGCGGTGGGAGGCATGGGAAGAGCGCAATCGCCAGACCTTGGTGTTCTACAACGAGCCGGGGGATGCGTTCTCCTTGCTGACGATGCTGCAGATGGGCAGGAATTACGGGTACAACACCGACGGCTACGTCTATGTTTATTCCCCCAACGGTAACGAGGAGGGGAACATGAATCAGCTGGTCATGTTCCGTGTTCCCCGAGACAAGATCCTTTCACGATCAAACTATTCGTACTTTGTTTCGCGCAATGATGATGGTTCGGCCAACTGGAGTTTTGATATCGACGCCCGTGGGGTCGTTCAGACATTCCCCTCAGGTTGGGTGAACGGGGACTTTCATCATCCGTACGCCTGGCACCCCAGCGTCGTCTACAATGAGCCTCTTGGGCTCTATATGATGGCGAACTGGGGCATGGGGTGTGATGGCGATGGCAAGTGGTTTGGTAAACCGAGTTACCTCGGTTTTTGGACGGCACCGCATCCGTGGGGGCCCTGGGAGCAGGTCTACGAGGAAAACCCATGGGCACCAGACGGGGACACGGCGGCGCGCGCCTACCAACCGCAGATCATCCCGAAATGGATCGCCGCGGATGGCAAGTCCTTCTGGTTGGCGTTCACCGACTATCAGGTAGTCGATGGAGAGCTTCCGTACACCTCGTTCAACTGTCAGAAGGTCGAAATTCTGACTGACGCAACGGACTAGTCGAGGAGAGATAGCTGATGCACGGCTCGCAAGCAGATCTACAGGCAATGAGGTGGCGCTGCATCGGTCCTCCCCGCGGTGGGCGAGTGGTCGCCGTGGCCGGTCATCCGACAGACCTCTCCGTGTTCTACTTCGGCGCCTGCGCCGGCGGTGTCTGGAAGACGACGGACGCCGGAAGTTACTGGGAGAATATCTCAGACGGGTACTTCAACACCGCCGCCGTCGGCGCCATAGCCGTGGCCGAATCAGACCCCAACGTGATCTATGCCGGCACCGGTGAATCGACCATTCGTGCCGACGTCTCGTATGGCGATGGCGTATATCGTTCCGCGGATGGAGGTGCTTCCTGGGCTCACGCCGGCCTAGGCGAAACTCGGCATATCGGCAAGATCCGCGTGCACCCGCTCGATCCTGACCTGGTCTACGTCGCCGCCCTCGGCCACGCCTTTGGTCCCAATCCCGAGCGCGGCGTGTTCCGCTCGCATGATGGTGGCAGGCAATGGGAAAACGTGCTCTTTCGCAGCGATAAAGCGGGGGCCGTCGACCTGTCGATGGATCCGCACAATCCCCGCCGGCTCTTCGCCAGCATATGGCAGGCGCAGCGCACGTTCTGGACGCTGTCGAGTGGCGGCCCCGACAGCAGCCTCTATCGCTCCGTCGATGGCGGTGACTCGTGGGTCGAACTCAGCAACAACCCTGGTTTGCCAAAGGGTCCCAGGGGCAAGATCGGGGTTGTTGTTTCACCAGCCGATTGCGATCGGGTCTGGGCTATCGTAGAGGCCGAGGATGCCGGCCTCTACCGCTCGGATGACGGCGGTGATTCCTGGGAGTTGGTCTGCGGCAGTCGCGATCTTATCCATCGGCCGTTCTACTATTGCCACGTGTTCGCCGACCCGCTCGATCGCAACACCGTCTACGTGCTGAATCTCCAGATGTGGAAGTCTACCGATGGCGGTCGCACTTTCGTCGAAGTGACGACGCCGCATGGTGACAACCACGACCTCTGGATCGATCCGGAAAATCCCAGCCGCATGGTCGAGGGCAATGACGGCGGCGCCTGCGTGACCTGGAATGGCGGCACTTCTTGGTCGACGATCTTCAACCAGATGACGGCGCAGTTCTACCGAGTCGATACCGACAACCAGTTTCCCTACCGGGTGTACGCCACTCAACAGGACAATTCGAGTCTCAGCGTACCCAGCGCCACGGAGTACGGGGCCATTCTCTGGAGCCACTGTCATACACCCGGCACCGGCGAAAGCGGCGACATCGCCGTGCATCCGGATGACGCCAATATCGTCTACATCGGATCGACGGGTAGCTCGCCTGGCGGTGCCGGTGTCCTGCAGCGCTACGATCATCACACCAAGCAGCTGCGCCTGGTCTCGGTGTGGCCGGAGGAGTACTTCGGCTGGGATCCGAAGGACCTCAAGTACCGGTTTTCCTGGACGTTTCCGATCTGCTTCTCGCCACATGACCCCAAGACATTGTACGTGGCCGGCAACATCATCTTTCGCACCAAGGACGAGGGCGTCAGCTGGGAGGCGATCAGTCCGGATCTGTCCAGAAACGATCCGTCGAGGCTCATGGCCTCAGGCGGCGACATCACCAAGGATCAAAGCGGCGCCGAGATGTACGGGACCGTCTTTGCTTTCGCGGAGTCGCCGATCGAAAAGGGGTTGTTGTGGGGCGGCACCGACGATGGACTCATCCATGTATCAGCGGACGCCGGCGCCAGCTGGACTAACGTCACACCACCGAGTCTGCCGGAATGGTCGCGGATTGGCGGCGTCGAACCATCCAGCCACGATGCGGCCACGGCGTATGTGGCGGCGACGAGGTACAAGCTGGACCAGTACCAGCCCTACCTGTTCAAGACGACGGACCGCGGTCAGAGCTGGACGGAGATCAGCAGCGGTTTTCCACAGGGAGAGATCACTCGGGTAGTCCGAGAGGATCCCGAATGTGCCGGGCTGCTCTACGTCGGCACCGAGACCGGCGTCTGCGTCTCCTGTGACGGCGGCGACAGCTGGCAGAGACTGCAAACCAATCTCCCCGTGGTGCCGGTCTACGACCTGAAGGTCAAGGATGCCGACCTCGTAGCAGCCACTCACGGCCGCTCGTTTTGGATTCTCGACGATCTAACGCCGTTGCGTCAGCGCTGTGTTGATACCGCAGATGCCGCTGACGCCGCAGCCCACTTGTTCGCACCGGCCCCGGCGTACCGCCGTTGGCTCAACTGGGCAGTCGGAGCCATACGGACCAACAAAGAAGGGGACATCGGCTACATGCTGGCGCTCGGAGCGCACGCCGCCTACCGCGACCACACCACCGAGGACGGTGAATGGACCCGGACCTACCTGGACGCAGGGGAGAATCCGCCGCACGGTGCCGTCATCTACTATCGGCTCGACCATGATGCCGGCGACGAGCCGATTTCGCTGAGGTTCCTGGACGCCAGCGGTCAGACCATCAAAGCGTTTTCGAGCCGCACAGTCACGACGGGTGCCACGGGTGACGAGGACGATCGCTTCGCTCCAGCGGAGGCTGGCTTGAATCGATTCGTCTGGGACATGCGCTACCCGAGCGCTCAATCCATCAAGGAAGACAGTCCGCTGCGGCAAAAAGCCGAGGCGTTGCTTACGGAAAGACGCCAGGCCAACGGTCCTTTCGCGCCACCTGGCTCCTATCAGGTGCAGCTGCAGGTCGGCGACCGCGTCGTGACCCAGCCACTCGACATCAGGCCCGATCCGCGGGTTACGGCTACGGAAGCGGATTTCGCGGCCCAGTTCGCCCTGTGGATGCGCATTCGTGACAGACTATCAGAGGCCAACAACCTGGTCGATCGCCTGCGGCGCCTGCAGCGACAAGTAGCGGAGTGGAGCCGGCGTGCAACCGAGGGTGACTCGCAGTCTGACGGAGGCGCGGTCGTCGACGCGGCGGCGAGCCTGAATACTGGATTAGAGGCGATTGAGGCCGAGCTGGTGCAGACAAAGCAGCAGACCTCGGCGGATAGTTTGAGGTTACCCGTACGACTGTGCACGAGGGTCGGCGGACTCATCAACGTCGTTGCCGCCGCGGATGCGGCCCCGACCAAACAGGTCTATGAGCTGTTCGAAGAGCGCGCCGCCGAAGTCGACGAGGTCTCCTCTCGGGTGCAAGCGATTATCGACAACGAGGTTCGGGCTTTCAACGACCTGATCAAAAAATCGACCTGGCCGCCGGTATCGGCGTAAGGCAACGGCCAACTTCTCAAAAAGAAAAGAGAGTCACTCTGTGAGTTATCCAGTTCTGAGCACCGCACAGATTCAACAGTTCGCCACCGATGGCTATCTCGTCGTCGATGATGTCGTCGATGCGCCTGGTGTCGAACTCCTATTGCGGCTTTTCGCGGGCGATCAGGCGTTGGCCGCGAGGACTAGCAGCAACAAGAACTATGACGGCAAGGAACTAGTCACTCCGATCGCCTACGCACAACAGCTCACCGACGATGCCTACAGCGCTGTGGCTCGTAGTCGTCGTCTCGTCGATCCGCTCGAGCAGCTGTTCGGGGATGATGTTACGCACTACTACACCCTCAACATGATGAAGATTCCGAACACCGGAGGGTGGCAGTGGCACCAGGATTACGGCTATCACTACAAACAGTTCCTCTATACCGACTACATCAGTGTCATGGTCGCCCTCGATCCGGCGACGTCGGCCAACGGCTGCCTGCGGGTCGTAAAAGGTTCGAACGGTCTGGGTCGGCTCGATCACCAGACGTCAGGATCACAGCTGATTGCCAATCCGGAGCGCGTCGACTTCGCCTTGCAACATCTGGAGGAGGTCAGGTGTGAGCTGTCGCCGGGCGCGGCGCTCTATTTCCACGGTAATACGCTACACGCCTCCGATGCCAACACCAGCGACCGTTCACGCTTTTCGCTCATCTATTCCTTCGTCGCGGCCTCCAACGTCTGGGTCGAAACAGAGTCCAAATCCCAATGTACTCTTGTAGACAAGCTCACGGATGAGGAGGTCGCTGAGGTCACGCGGCGTCACTGGGAACGGGTCCAGGCTGCGCAGTAAGGGCGCCTGTTAAGGTTTAACCCCGAGGAAAATAGTGTGGCGGGCCCCACCCTTGTTGGGCTGAGCCCGCACGCGTTGTGCAGAGGCCGTAAACCCGTGGGATCGCAATCGGCGTTCGAAGCTGCGGTCCTCCGCGGCAGACCATACGGCCAGGGCGCCGCCCGATTTTAGTGCCGTATGCGCTGCGGCAACCCCGTCGTTGTCGTAGAGTTCCTGATTCTCGTCGGAGGTGAAGGCCGCCGGCCCATTGTCGACGTCCAGCAGCACGGCATCGAATCGGTCTGCGCGCTCGCGCAAGGTGAGGCCGACATCTTGCAGCAGGATTTCGACACGGGGATCCTTCAAAGGGAACCCTGCCAGCGGCGCCAGGGCACCGTGATTCCAATCGACTACGGCGGGCATGATCTCTGCCACCTCGACGATGGCATTCGCCGGAAGGAGATTCAAGGTGGCGCGCAGGGTGAATCCCATCCCCAGTCCGCCCACCAGAACACGGGGCCGCTTGCGCTCGGAAACATGTTGGCACGCCGCCGTGGCCAGCGCCTCCTCGGACCCGTGCAGGCGGCTCGACATCAGGGTCTTGCCGTCAATGAGAATGACGTACTCCCCGTCTCGCGTGGTCAATCGCATTTGGCTGCCATCGGGGGTGCATGCTTCCCCGAGCAACTCCCACGGCTTCATGGTGATGGTATCAAGGCGCTTCTCCGGAGAATGTTCGGTGCAGAAAAAAAGCCGGACACGCTAGGCGTATCCGGCTCCCCTCTATGTACTAGAGGCCATTGCGGCGGTCTCAGGCGCCGCACCTCTTCGTAAATCCTATCATCACTACCTCCTTATGGTTGCCCGCTGGCGAAATGCGCATTTCGCGGGGCCTGGGTGGAGGGCTCGTGCCTCGTCGGCACGCACTGGTCTGCAGCCAGCTTCACCTTAGGTTTATCGGACCGACAAACACTTATCTTAAGATGTTCTTTTTCGCTGTGGTCGACAACCTTTTTTTTCGGTACCAGGTCACATCGTATCAACCCCGTAACCCCTGCCATGAAATCGGAGACCAGCGTGAACACAAAAGCTCGAGTTTGCTTTGCCCTACAGCGGCTGGGTTGTGGTCTAGCCCGGACCCGGTTGACTCGACTTGCTCTTGGTGCACTAACCGTCGCACTGATCCTGTTCGCCTGTGGCGGTAGCGACAATGGTGGAACGGCAACCGGCCCCGATACGGACGACACGACCCAAGCGCCGGGATTCACTGGCGATCCCACCACTGGAGCGGCCTCTGATCCACTGGTAATGGCACAGGCCTTCGCTCCGCATAACACGGCGACGACGCGCTTTGATGCCGACTACCTCTATGTCGAGTCCGAGGGCATTCCTGAGCACGAGATGATGGTCAAGATCACGGCATGGATCGCGCAAGTTCCGGTGCCCCATCCCTACACGGGGGACAACGCCTGGTCGATCCCGCTGAATCCGGTCTACACGGATGACAACGTCACGATCGCCGATGACCTACAGCGCGGCGCTATTGCGATTGCCGCCAACGGTATTCCCATCTTCAATCCGGTGAACGCATCCGGCGTGATCTCTAAGGACATCGGTGAACTTGACGATTTTGGTGGCCACTCGGGGCGCGCCGACGACTATCATTACCACGTAGCGCCTTTGCACCTACAGACGACAGAGAACCGCCCCATAGCCTACGCCTTTGACGGGTTCGCGGTGTATGGATCACTCGAGCCGGATGGTTCGCCGATGCGGGAGTTGGACACGTTTCACGGCCACGAGGCCATTGACGGCACCTACCACTACCACGGCACCGACAGTCACCCGTTCATGCTGTCCGCTCTACGCGGGCAGGTGACCCTTGATCCGATGACGAGCGCGCCGCAAACACAGATAATCCCCCAGGCGCGCTCAGTGGCGTTTCGGGACCCGCCCCATGGGATCAACAGCGACAACCTGATTATCACCGCTTTAGCGGCCAACGGGGACGGCAACGGCTACCTCCTGGAGTATGAGATTTCCGGTAACCCGGGGTCAGTCGATTACAGTTGGACTGAGGCGGATGTGACGACATTCGTGTTCCACGACGTCGATGGGACGACGACTACGGAAGTGTTCGACCGCAGTGCAGTAGCTGGAGGGGGACCGACACAGGGTACAGATCCCCCTGACGACGCCGACGTCGTGGACGATACACCCGGAATCGTGCTCACCAGCACTGCTATTGCCGACGGCGAGCTATTGTCAGACTTCAAGTGTGAGCGCAAGGGGGATGACGGCACCGAGTCCTCTGTTCCACTTACCTGGTCTGGCGTTCCGGAGGGCACGAATTCATTGGCGATCACGATGCATCACTTTCCGAATTCGAACGACACCGACCTGTCAAAGGCCAACCAGTACCTGCTGCTGTGGGGGATCGATCCAGCGGTAACCCAGATCGCCCACGGGGCAGCCGACGATGGCGCCTGGTTCATGGGATCGGATAAGGATGGCACCGTAACTTCCTACACGTCGCCCTGCTCGCAGTCGACGGGGACTCACGAGTACACGATTACGATTTACGCTCTGTCCGAGACTCCAGCCAGTCTGCCGCAGGAAAGTTCGTTGGCGGTAACGCTCACCGTGCTGGTCGCAGCGATGGAGTCGGTCACAGAGATTGGACGGACAACCTTGACTTTCAACGATGTAACGGAGTGACTCTGACGATATGATAATCACCGAGATCGAAGCCATCCCGCTGCGCTTGCCATACGAGGAGCGCATCCGCAAGCAGTACCACCACTTCGCCATGGGCGACGAGCATATCGTCTACAAGTTCCATACCGATTCTGGCCTGATCGGCCTGGGCGAAAATCCGGGATCTCCGGTCACACAGGAGGTATTGGACCGTTATATAGGCACAGATCCATTCGATCACGTCATGTCAACGGGGCTCTACAATCTCGATATGGCCTGCTACGACCTCATGGGCAAACACCTGGGGGTTCCGGCCTGGAAGCTCATGGGCCAGCAACGGCGTCAGTGGGTCAACATGGGTTGGTGGATGCCCTGCATGTCGCCGGAGGACTCCGCCGCGGAGGTGGAGGTTGCCGCCGAGCGCGGTTATCGTGGCCTCAAGTGCAAAGCGCGGGCTTTTTACGACGTTGTCGAACAAGCACAGGCGATGAATGAGGTGGCACCGCCGGACTTTCGCATTGAGTTCGACTTCAACGGCGCACTGGTCAATGTTGAGACGGCACTGCCGATTCTACGCGAACTGGAAAAGATCCCCGTCGTTAAGGGCGTCGAAGAGCCGATCTTCTCGTACGACGCCGAGGGCTGGCGGCGATTACACCAGGAGATCCGCATCCCGTTCTATTTGCACGGTGTCGGCACGATCTTCGACGGCGCCGAGCGTACGCCGGCTGGACCGTGGCGGGCGCTGCGCGCCGGTGATATAGATGGCGCTTTGTGCAGTCACGACAGCATCCGCAATGCACTGGCCTCCTCCTGGGCTTTTGCCGCGGCCAACACGCCGATATTGCTGCAGTACGCCGGTACCGGCATTACCGCCGCCTTCGCCTGTCAGCTGGGCGCCGTCATGCACACCGCAACGCTGCCGGCCGTGACCGCCAGTCATGCGTATGAAGACGACTTAATCGAAAGGCCTCACCCCATGCAGAGGGGGCTCATGAAAGTGCCGGAAGGGCCGGGTCTGGGGGTGGAGTTGGACGAGGATGCGGTGGCGCGCTACCGCGATGCGCCAGCCGCCGTATGGCCGCATCATTTCTCCGTCGTCAGTTTTCCCGGCGGGCACAACCGTTTCTACCGAAATCTGCAACAGGCCGAGAGGCTGATGAAACAGGGAGCGGACGAATCTTTTGTGTCTGGAGTCCGCCTGGTTGAACGCGAGGACGACGGCAGCGAGGATTTCGATCGCACCTGGAAGCAGCTTCAGGAACAGGATTGGCCGATTTGGGCATAGTGACCATCTACTACCAGGTTGATCAGGCCGGCGAGAGCCTGTCTGATGGGCACCAGGTGGTGTCTTTGAGGCCCGCAACGATATGAAGAGACCAGCCATACCATCGGATGAAATAGAACGGCTTGCGGCGCTCCGCCGGTACGAGGTGCTGGACACCCTCCCCGAGCAGGACTACGACGATCTTACCGAGCTTGCCGCACACATCTGCGAGACCCCCATCGCCCTGGTGTCGTTAATTGACGCGGATCGTCAGTGGTTCAAATCACGGGTCGGTCTGGACGCCGAAGAGACGTCCCGTGAGATCTCGTTCTGCGGCCATGTGGTGGCGGACCGGGAGCCGCTGATCGTACCCGATGCGACCAATAGATGAGCGTTTCGCCGACAACCCGTTGGTCGCGGGCGCTCCCGACATACGATTCTACGCCGGCATGCCCCTGGTGACTCCCACCGGGCACTATGTCGGCACCCTGTGTGTTATCGACCGCAAACCCAGGCAGCTAACCGAGGCGCAGGTCGTGGCCATGGGTCGTCTGAGTCGGCAGGTGATCAATCAGCTGGAGTTGCGACTGAACCTGAAGCTACTGGGCCAAGCGCGCCAAGAGATGGCACTGGCATTCGATGCGGTCGCGCAGGCTAGCGCCGCGAAGAGTCAATTTCTGGTCAACATGAGCCACGAACTGCGCACGCCGCTAAACGCCATCATCGGCTACTCCGAGATGCTTGCCGAGGAGGCTGAGGATGAAGGTAGAGCGGAATCGCTGCAGGACTTGACCCGTATCAACAACTCGGGCAAACACCTACTGGGACTCATCGATGATGTGCTCGATCTCTCGAAGATCGAAGCGGGAAAGCTCGAGCTCGATCTCGAGGATTTCGACATCACCTCTCTGCTCCAGAAGGCCGGCGAAGCGATCGGGCCGGCGATGCAACGCAACGGCAACAAGCTGGCCGTTCATATCGCAGACGGCATCGGGTCCATGCACTCCGATCCCCAGCGCCTTACTCAGTGCTTGCTCAATCTTCTGTCCAACGCGGCGAAGTTTACCGAGAACGGCGAGGTAACGCTGAGTGCCATCGCGGCGACGGATGAGTGGGTCGAGTTCTCAGTCGTCGATACTGGGATCGGTCTTGCGAAGAATGCCACAGAGAGGCTCTTCAAGCGCTTTGAACAGATCGACACCGGCAAGCGATGTCCTGAGGGTACCGGACTCGGTTTGAGCCTGAGCCAGGACCTGGTTCGAAACATGGGCGGAGAGATTTCGGTCGAGAGCGAAGAGGGCACAGGCTCGACGTTCATTCTGCGGCTACCCCGTTACTGTGTGCCCAACGCCTAAACCAATGAGTCTGAATCAAATTCGGCCTCTCCTGCTGTCGGTCCTTCTGCTGGCGATCCCACGGGCGGCCGCAGCACAGGTAGAGCTGCAGCAGAGTCTCTTTGAAGCCCTCATCGATCAGCTGCACCGATCGGAGCCGCAGCGATCGCATATTTTTCTCGATCGTCTCAGCAGCGACAGCGGTCTGGCGGATGCTGATCTGCGTCAGCGGTTGCGGGAATTACTCGACCAGCTCGAGGCCCAACGCGAGAGTAGATCACCCGCATGGATGCAGCTCACGACGCTTGGCGGCAGCAGGGTATCAGCCAAAAAAACCGACAAGTTACTCAAGGAGCTGAGAAAGAGGGCGGACAAGATCCTTAAGAAGAAAGGTGACTATTCACTGTCCGATCTGCTCACTGACGCGGCGAAGCGCGCCAACGTGCCCGATTACCGCGCCCGGGGGATCCTGCTCTCGGCCCTCGGCGTCGACCCGGACACGGCGGCCGTGTTCACGGGGCTGCCGCGCCGTGTGAGCCTGCAGTTGAGGGTTCGCAGTTCGAGCATAGGAGGAGCCGACGTGGTCAAAATTCTGCCGCGGGACGGCGGGGTTGGCCTGCCCCCCGGCGGGGTTGGAGCCGGCACCGTTCTCGGTCGTGAACTCGTGACCGCGCCGATGGAGTACTACTTGAAACGTGAGATGGAGAAATCGGATTATGTAGAATGGGTGGTGGCCGGACCGACGCCGCGCACCGCACCAGAGTGCGGGTTGCACCTCGACATCCTCACATTCGCCACGAGCTGGCGTCAAACAGCTGCTGCAACCGAGGACAGGCCGGCTCAATTCGTCCTGAACGTGGGCATGCAACTCAAGGTCGAGCTCTACCACTACCGCTTGAAGAGTTTGGTGTACAGCGAGTTCAAAGAATATAACTACGATTTTCCGAGGGAGATGGATGACGAAACACGCCCGGGACTGCAGTTCGACAAGTACTATGAGCGTGTCCTCCGCGACGTGCGCGCTTCGCTAGAGATCTTTCTCGCCGACTGATTATCGCTCACCCGGAGACCGAAATGCAATCGACACCAATGAACATCAAGGTCGAGGCCGAACACGGCGTGGTGAGTTCTTTTGCCGACGACTTCCTTGGCTATTTCGGCTGGCCGACGTTGGCAAAAATGGACGACGGCACGCTGGTGGCGGTGGCTTCGGGTTTTCGCAACGAGCACGTATGTCCCTTCGGTCGCAATGTCTTCTGTACCAGCGCAGACGAGGGCCGCACCTGGTCCAGTCCGCGCGTGGCCAACGATTCGCCGCTGGATGATCGCGACACCGGAGTGGTGTGTCTGGGTGGAGATACCCTGTTGTTGTCGTGGTTTACTACCGATAACCGGTCGAATGGCCACCGCGCCAGCCCGGAGGTGGCGCCTATCTGGCAGAGGGAATTTGCGCGGATCACCGACGACATGGGGGCGCGCTGGGCAGGTGCCTGGATTCGCACCAGCGACGACGCCGGTGACAGCTGGAAGGCGCCCGTAAGAGTACCGTTAACGGCACCACACGGACCGATCCGTTTGCGCAGCGGCGCCCTGCTCTACTTCGGCAAAGACTTTGGCCGCAATATGGATGAATTCCGCACCGGCGTTGGCGCGATCGCGGCGATGAGCAGCACGGATGAAGGGCAGACCTGGAAACGGCTCGGCTCAGTACCGATGTGCGAGGGCACGGAGGCGGGCAACTATCACGAGCCGCACGTGGCCGAACTCGCGGACGGCAAGCTGGTGGGGCTGATCCGCTTTGCCACGGCAGCCAGCGAGGGCGACGATGACATAATGGGTCTGCTGAAATTTTCGCTGTTGCAGTCGGTGTCCACCGATGGTGGGCAGACCTGGAGCCGCGCCGAGCCACTAGGGTTTCACGGATCGCCGCCGCATCTGCTGGCGCATTCGAGCGGCGCGCTGGTCTGCGTCTACGGGTATCGGCAGGAACCGTACGGGGAGCGGGCGATGATCAGCCGGGACGGGGGAGGCAGCTGGGACTACGATTTCATTTTGCGCGATGACGGACCCGATCGCGATCTGGGCTATCCCTCGAGTGTGGAGTTGGCCGACGGGAGTATCCTCACGATGTACTATCAAAAGATTGAGTCAGCTGACGAGAAGTGCAGTCTGCTATGGTCGCGGTGGGGGTTGCCGCAGTGACCGAAATCTCCGACGACCGATTGGCGCAATACTGCGAACAGGGCTACACGATTTTCGAGGGGCTCTACGACGAGAGCCAGATGCAGCCCTGGCGGGATGAGATTGTACGTCTCGAGGCGGCATCTGTGGGGATGCACGCCCAAAGTCAAAGCTGGTGGTTCGGCAATATGTTGGAGAGGTCGCCGGCGTTGATGTGGCCGACGGTGTCGAACTCGGTGATCCTTGATTTTGCCGAGCGCGTCGTCGGTCCGTTCGTGCAATTGGACAACCTGACCCTGGCGGCGTTTCCGTCCGTGCCGCAGGACGAGGCCCATGGGAAAGTCGGCGGCTGGCACCGAGACCGATGGGCGCGCATGCCAAGGGGGGCCTACGAGCGACCGTTGGCGATGAATGCGATCTGTTACCTGCAGGATCTGAGTGATGAGTACGGGCCACTCAGGTTGGTACCGGGATCCCACGTCAATCCGGTGGGCCTCAAGCAGGAGCAGAAACAGCTGCCGCACGCAGCCGAACAGATCGTCTCCATGAAGGCCGGAGACGTTGTCCTCACCCACAACGGCTTGCTGCACTCGGGGACGCCGAACACCTCGGGCAAGCGCCGGTTCTTTTTCAGTGTCTACTACAACATCTCCTGGCTCAAGCACACCGACACCTACGACGGTCCCAACTGCAGGCAATTGATTGACTGGGCGCGCCAGCGCAACGACCATCGTTCGTTGCGACTACTGGGGGTTGAGGATCACCTGCAGGCACGGGGCAACAGCGGCTTCCAGGAGCCCGACGAAGAGCGCTGGAAGAAGTGGATTGCCGAAGATAAAGCGGCATTGACAGAGACGGAGGAGACCCGATGAAAATCCTGATTACCGGAGCAGCCGGCAGTGTCGGCACCGTACTGACCAAGGGCCTGCGCGAGCGCCACACCCTGCGCGGTTTCGACCGCCAACCCATGCCCGAACTCGAGGACACGGTAGTCGGAAATATCGGCGACTTCGACACGGTGCTGCGTGCGGCCAAAGGCATGGAGGGGATCGTTCACCTGGCAACCTACATGGGTAACGGTGACGACTGGGAGGATTTTTCGACTTCCACTCTCCACGGCACCTACCATGTCTTCGAGGCCGCTCGACGCCAGGGGGTAAAGCGAGTCGCCTTCGCCAGCACCATTGGCTTTGACTGGCCCGGCATGGAGCCCGGGTTCCGCACCCCGGACATGCCGATGCATCCTTCCTTTTTCTACCGCCTCGGCAAGCTCTACGGCCAGCAATTGGGCTACATGTATGCCCACAAACACGGCCTCGAAGTCGTCTGCGTGCGCATAGGCGGCTTCGAACCAGAGCTCAAGCGTCCCACAGGGCATGCCGAACTCGGCAGTCTCGACACCGTGCGCGTCTTCGAGCGGGCGATGATCCACCCCGGCGTGCATTACGAGGTTGTCTTTGGCGTGTCTGCTCAGGCCGGCGTGGGCTTCGATCTCGAACCGGGTCGCAACGGTATCGGCTACGA
>Ga0114999_10002411_pt1 | contig 24654 bp, 20 predicted proteins | sample ArcticOcean_MG_C_3_FD_89820 | JGI IMG/M metagenome (GOLD analysis project Ga0114999, IMG submission 89820) | Marine microbial communities from western Arctic Ocean - ArcticOcean_MG_CB8_126 | ecosystem: Environmental > Aquatic > Marine > Oceanic | place: Arctic Ocean: Canada Basin | collected...
ATTTTGAGAATGATAATAATCAAAAAATTTTACATCGTCACCATATACAAAATTGGATAAATTTATCCAGCAACTCTCAACACCATATGCATGAGAAACTATTAATCCATGCAACGATGAAGACATAGTTATTTTACAAGATCTAATCTGATCAATTACATTTTCTACATCATCACATACATCAATAATTAAAACATTAGATAATGATGAAAATAATCGTTTACAAAATTCAAAATCTACGTAATGAGGAACTATACCAATGTCAAATTTTTTTATTGATGATTTATTATAAAAACGAGGTAATAGTAATCCTATATCTCCATAAACTTCTGGACAATCATAACCTAATTCTAAAAACCGTTTTCGAGTTAATGGTCCACGTACAGCTAAAACTTTAGTAGGTTTTTCAAAAGTATCTTTTGAATGAATTATTCCAGTACCCCAAACTACAATATTTTTCCATCCAATACACAAATTCATCATACTTCCACTTCCAAAATAAACAAGATTAGTTGAAATTTTATCTTCAGTTCTAATTGGATGTTTTCCAGTAATTTTTTGAAAGATATAAGCAGTTATCATATCACCAAAATTTTGTTTAGTTTTATCTTTTATTCCTATACAATTAGAACAAACTTTGGAATTATAATTAAAAGTAGAATATGATTCAGTGCAATTACAATTACAATCACACCAAAAAATTTTATTGGATGATTTTTGTGTTCTTTTAAAATAATTTAAGAAATTCATGTAAATTTAATTGGGTGATTTTATAGATTTAAAAGTTAACCAATAATATTCTTCTTTATCACTATTTTCTTCAATTATTTTAAAATTATTTTCGTCAGCAAGTTTATGGATTTCATTGGAAGTGAATTGAACACCATCCCATGTAGTAATTTCCCTAGGTTTTGTAGATACAGTTCCTCTAATTTGAAATCTAAATAGACAATTAGATTTTAAAATTCTAGAAACTTCTTTGATGTAATTTTCTACGATTTTTTTATCTGGAATATGTTGAAATACAATAACAGAATAACAAAAATCAAAAGTATCATCTGGGAATAGTGTGAGATCAATCCCATTATTTTCTAAGATAGTACAATTTGGTATATTCGCAATATACTTTTGTGTTAGTTGAACCATCTCTGATGAAATATCAATACCAGTTACATTACCAAAAAATTTTCTCATTGGAATAAGAATACGACCAATGCCACAACCAATTTCTAAAATATTCATTTTTGAAGGCTCTTTATCTTCAATAATTTTTTCAAATCGCATAGTATTTTTTCCCAAGATATCATTACATTCACCAATACCAGAATTCCAAAAATCTTCTTCAGTGTCTGAATCACCAGTGGCTATTACAAACAAGGGATCCATCTTTGTACGCGCATTCCATTCTTTTTTCATTTTAACATCAACTGGCGTATTAGGCTCAATTTCAACTGGGTGAGAGAGTTTGTATTCTAAAGAATTTTTGAATGTACTGATTAGTTCTTGTTCATTAATTTGATTGGTTTTCATTAAATGTGTATAATGTTTCAATCCTGCGTCATCAGGTTCACGATTAAGATATTGCTGATAACATTTTGTTATAATATTATTTATAGTATTTTTATTCAAAATTCTAACCTTGTCAATAATTTAACATTCCTTGTAATATAATTTAAGTAAATAAAGTCGTTTAAGAAAATATGATAAATTTTAATCTTTTTTAAATCATATTGCTAGTTTATTATAAAAACATCTCTAATTATAGAATAAGATGGTGTGTGTACTTGAATAATTCTCTGCTTAAAAAATCGTATAAACTGGTAAGTATGTATAGTACATTATCAACTCCAAATTTTTAGAAATTATATTATTTGAATATTTATAATAAAATAAATTTATAATTATTAAAATAAAGCTAATTTACAGAATTTTTAAAAAAAGGGTTTATTTTATATGATTCACAATATTTTTTACCACATAAAATATCATTAAACAGAATTGTACACTATAGCATGTATTCCAGCATATAATGAGGAGTCTAATATTAGAAAAACAGTTAAAAATGTTGGGAAATTTGTAGATAAAGTCATAGTATGTGATGATGGTTCAAATGATAATACTGTACTAGAGGCAGAAGGCGCAGGAGCATACGTAATAAAATGTAATAAAAACAAGGGGAAAGGGGCAGCACTACAAGAACTCTTCAAATTTGCTAAATCATCTAATATAGATATAATGATTACAATTGATGCAGATGGACAATTTGTTGCAGATGAAATTCCAATACTTTTGAAACCAATTATTGAAAAAAAATCAGACATAGTCATTGGGTATAGATTTGATGACAAAACTGAAATGCCAAAATATAGAAAGATTGGAAATAAATTTTTAGATAAAATTACAAATCTTGCTGAAAATATAGAAGTTAGAGATACTCAAAGTGGATTTAGATCGTATTCAAAAAAAGCAATAGAAACAATCAATTTTAATACAGATGGTTTTGGTGCAGATTCTGAAATATTAATTAATGCTACAGAGAAAAAATTAAAAATTTCTGAAGAAAAAGTCACAGTAATTTACAATACAGGTGGAAGAACTTCAACTAAAAATCCAATTTTACATACAAGTGAAGTTGTTACTTCAGTAATCGAGAAAATTGCACTCAAACACCCATTAAAATATTTAGGAATTCCAGGAATAGTATTAATCTTTACAGGTATCATATTTGGAATAAATTTATCAACAGGGTTTAATGAAACAGGGTATTTCTCTATACCAATAACATTGATTGTATTAGGAACTTTAGTTATAGGTACAATGATGATTCTAATATCAGTTTTACTATATGCTATCAATATCAACACTATAAAAAAATAAAAAATAAATTATTATTTCTCGGATATTTTTAAATTAAGAAATTCTTCAGAGTTTTTAAGTTTAATTTCAATATCTTCAATAGTCATAAGTCCATCATCAATTATTTTATGATAATAGTTAAGTTCAGACATATCAGGTGCCCTATCAAAAAGTTCTGCATAAACAAATTTTATCTCACTACGTACAGGATGATGAATAGATGTATCCTTTCCCTCATCAGATTCCAAAAATAATATTCTAAGTTCATCAGAAGTTGTTCCAGATTCAAGAAGACTCCCAAAATATTTTAATCCAGCAGTATCTGCATCACGTAATAAAATTTTTTGATATAAATCATTTACAATATTCTTTGTTTCCACACTTAATTCGTCAATAGACTGTATTTTTGTAGTATTTTCATCAGAAGTTAATAATAGAGTTCTAATTTCATTTTCACTAATTTGTTCATTTTTTAATAAATCAGAAAAATATACAAGACCTTCTTGATCTGCAGGTCTCAGTAGAATTTCACGATAAAGATCATCAATTATTTTTTCAGTGTTATTGTCAAAAAGTTCTGCATAATTTAGAAAAGTAGATACAACAGTATTAGATGCATGTTCTAAATTACCTTTGGGTAAATAACTAAATACAGATAATATTCCCTTAAGATTTAAATCAATTTTTGTATCTATTGTAGTGATTAAATTTTTTTCTGAAAAAATTTGTGTTATTTTAGTTCCTTTTGCATCACCAGATATAACTTCTATTACATGTTTAGAATATGGATATATTGTCTGTTTAGTAAGTATTTTTGAACTAATACCTTTCTCAATTACATCAAATTCTGCAATAACAGTTGAATTTCCTTGTTTTAAAATATTAACAGATTTAACATTATGTAATAAAATTTTAGGATAATTTTTTAAATCAGTCATTAAAAGAAAAATTTTATTTTTTTCAATTTTAGTTTCTGTTATAATTTCAATCTCTTTAATTGGTTTTGGCATGAGATCAGGTAATGGAGTAGTATCATATGTTGAGTTAAAATAAAAAGTTATTCCAATAAATGATATTAGTAAAAAAACATAAAAAATTATTAGTACTTTATTATTTTTTTTAATAGTATTCACCCTGTTACTTTTATTGTAGAGTATAAAAACACTAAAATGTTTTTTAATATCATATAAATTTCGATAAATTAATAAAAAAATTATCTACTACAAAAAAATTTTTAATAAGAAACAATAAAAAATCATTCACATAAAATAAATATTCCAAATGTCATGCATAATAATAAGAAAATTAAATTAGGAACTAAAAATTTCTATTTTTAGAGGATTAAAAATGATATATGAGTTGTATAAAATCAGAATAAAGTTTATGGAAATATAACATAATTATTTAAAATTAATTATTTAGGATTTAATTAGTGTCAAAAGTATGCCTTGAAACTCGCCACAATAAATAAATCAAAAATGAAGTAGTTGGAAGAAGAATAACAAAATACGCATTATATCCTATAAGATGTAACAAGTAAATGTCTTGTTGCAATGTTTGAAACATTAACAATATAGAATGAGTTAATTGACTGTATTGAAATGTCCATATTGTAATATTATTTATATAATAGTCTGAATTTAATGCTTGACAAGTCCAATCACATATTGTATTTGGAATCCCTAAACCATATAATCCGGTTGAACCACCTGGGTGACTCCAAACAAACCACGAAACATCTTGAGTAACATATGCAATATTAAAAAATATACCTAGTAATCCTAAAGTTATTAGCAATACAAACATAAATTTTTTATTTCTTGTTTCCAAACTGGCCCCTAACGGGATTAGCAGGAATGGAATAATCATAAATAAGTACCTTGGACCCCATGAAATAAATCCATGCCAAGAATCTCCAATATTTGCAAAATAAACTAAATGAATCAAAAAGAATGACAAAAGTAAAATACATTCAGTTTTATTTTTTCTAAAAAAATCAGGAAATGCAAAAAATATAGTTAAAAGAATTGGTGAAAATACAAACAAACCTAATCCAGGAGCAAATAATAAACCATACATATGAACAAAGAAAATAAAATTATTTGGAATTAATGTGGTGCTGAAGTTGAAAATATCAGTTACAAATGGAGTGTCAATAGATTGAGCGGAGATCTCTTTAGGATCAGCATACCATCTTAAACTCTCAATAAATTTACTTAAAAAATAACTAAAAAATAGTGGAATCATGAAAAAAATGGAAGGAAAAATTTTTGTCTTTTTTCTAAATAGATTAATTAAAATTAATAACCATATTGGAATAACAAACAAAATTGAACTTTCTCTAATTAGAAAAGCAAATGCAAAAGATATTGAAGAAAGTATCAAAAAATTTAATTCATGTTTAGATTGAGATTTTTTATAGAAAAAATATCCCAATAGGACAAAAAATAATGCTGAAACCACATTAAGAGAGGTACCGGAATATGCCCACATCATTGTTGAAAATGCAAGAAGTAAAGATAGAGTAATAGAAGTACGTTTACTAAATTTATGTTCTAAACATATGAGAAAAAAAATGGATATAGATAATGCTGTAAAAACAGGTCCATAAAATAATTCTAGAAATACAAGATCAGCTTTTTCAGAATTTCTCCAAAATACATAATGTTGATCAGTAAAATCATCTGTATCAAGAATTAAGGTATCAGGCGTAATAATCGAAAAAAAATGGTTTATTGCAATGAATGGGACTTCGGTAATACTATAAAAAAAAGAAATTGGATAACATGTGATTCCATTAGAACAAAGTGAACCAACATTATAGGGATTGAATAGTGGAATATGAAAATAATTTTTAGACTCTCCTTGAACATATGTAGGATCAGGAACTAACGTAGTCATTTTAAATGCCATTTCTTGTGATAAGTGTTCATCAATTGTATACCTATGACCATCAGATGTAAAAAGAAAAACAAAAAAAGTTAAACTAAAAAGTATTATCAATAGTTTTTTAGAATTATGATTTTTGATAGTTAAACTCAATAAATTATTTATTAATTAAATGGTTATAAACTATTTAATTTTATACAACATATACATCAAAACTATTTAGTTTTTTGGTATATTGTAATATTCAGTTTAAATTAACATATTTTTAAAATTAATAATTTTTTTTAGATAAATAAATATGATATTGTAGAACAGTTATTACATTTTTTGTGATAGGCAATATACTAGTATTGATGGTAGTCGCATTATTCAGAATTTTATAAACGTCTTGAAAAAATAAAACTTAGCAAATGGGATAAACATAAGATAGAAAAAACATATAAAAATCACATTTTATTCTCAAAAGTGTTGAATAGTCTATTAGAAAAAGTCAAAAATAAATCAGCTGTTATCTCCATTCTAGGTTTAGGTCGTGTTGGATTACCTTTAGCTTCAGTATTTTCTACAAAAGGATTAAGAGTAATAGGCGTAGATATTGATGAAGCAAGGTTAACTTCAATTAAAAATGGAATTTGTCCATTTTATGATCCTGCACTTCAAGAAAATCTAAATGAATCAAGAAAATTAGGCATGTTAGAATTAGTAAATGATCTTGAAAAAATCAAAAATGAAGTAGATGTTCTTATTGTTACAGTTGGAACACCAACTACTCAGGGCAATAGTGTGGATTATTCTCAAGTATACACAGCTTTAGAAGAAATAAGCAAAGTAAATTTAAAAAATAAGATTATAATAATGCGATCCACCCTACCTCCAAAAACAACAATTGAAATCATCATTCCTTTTCTTGAGAACAAAACAGGTTTAAAATCAGGTGAAGATTTTTATTTAGCAGTATGTCCAGAAAGAATTCTAGAAGGTAAAGCTGTAAAAGAAATTCATCAACTTCCAGAAATTGTAGGCGGTGTTAATGAAGTATCAAATGAAATTGTAACTGAATTATTTAAACACATTAATCCAGAAAAAAAATTTTCATATACAACAATTACAGGTGCTGAACTGGCAAAACTTTTTGCAAATGTTTACAGATACATTGGATTTGCTTTATCAAATGAATTTGCAGTTTGGGCAGAAATGTATGGAGAAAATGCAACAAATATTATCAATGCTTCAAATTATGAATATTCTAGAAGTAATATTCCAAAACCGGGTTTTGCTGGAGGTCCATGTTTAAGTAAAGACGGGCTATTTTTAGATAATAATACTACATTTTCAAGCATTGTTTCAACTGCATGGAAAGTAAATGAATCGATCCCACAACATGTAATTAATAAAATAAAACAAACTACAGGAAATATTTTTGGAATAGAAATTGGTGTATTAGGACTATCATTTAAAGAAGGAAGTGATGATCTGCGAAATTCACCATCAGTAAAATTAGTTCAATTGTTAAAAGCTGCAGGAGCAATAGTGAAAGTGCACGATCCATTTGTAAAGAACACATCATCATTAGATGAAGTTTTACAAAATTCAGAAATAGTTGTTATAGCAACAAACCATTTAGAATTTAAAAATATTATAAAAGACTTGAACAAATCTAAGATGAAAATAATATATGATGTATGGTCAATGTTTAAAAAAGAAGATTTTGATTCAGCAAAATATCTAAAATTAGGACAAGGATAATTAATTAAATGATTTTTGGTATTGGTAAAGGTACTATTATTTTTCCTTTGTAACCATCATTTTGAATTTTAGAAATAATACTATCAGCCAAATGCCAAGATAAGAGTAATGCATAATCAGGTTGTTCTTGAATCAATTTACTATCATCAACAACTTCTATATGCATACCAGGAGTAAATTTTCCTAATTTTAGAGGGCTTTTTTCTGCAATATAATCAAGAATGGATGAATCAATTTGACAAAAATTTAAGACCGTACTTGAACGTGCAGGTGCACTAATACCTACGATCGTTTTACCAGAAGATTTTATTTTTTCTAACATAGATAGTAAATCACTTTTATTTTGATATACTCTATTTGCAAATTTTTTATATGTTTCAATAGAGGATAAATTCAAATTTTTTTCCAAATTTAACATTGTTTCTATGTTACTAGATTTCTTAAATTGTTTTTTGGATGCAGCATAAACTCTAATTGATCCACCGTGTGAAGATATTCGTTCACAATCAAATATTTCCATATCATATTTTTCAAATAATTGTAATAATGTATGTAAACTATAGTATCTAAGATGTTCATGATATATTGTATCATATTCTAATTTTTCTATAATATCCACCAAATATTGAGATTCAGATACAAATATCCCATCATCTGTTAAAAGCAATTTGATTCCTTTCATTATAGAATCAAGATCTTTAATGTGTGCAAAAGCATTAGTGATAGTAATAATTTTTGCTTGGCCTTGATTTTTTAAAATATTATTGGCCACATTTTCGTTAAAGAAATTATTTACTGTGTTAATTCCATTTTCTTCAGCAATCTTAGCAATATTAGATGGCTCAATACCTAAAACACGAACACCATAAGATTGGAAAAACTTTAACAAAGTTCCATCATTTGATGCGATATCTATAATCAAATCTTTAGATGTTGGAGAGAATTTATTGACCATATGTTTGGCAAATTCGGATAAATGATTTCTAAATGCAGTACTAACTCCAGACGTATACAAATAATTTTTAAACATAACATTTGGATCTACCGCATCACCTAATTGAACCAATTGACATTTATTACAAAAGTAAACTTGAAGAGGAAATGAAGATGGAATTTGTTTCAAATCTTCTTTTGTAACAAAATTTAGAGGTGGCGGATGTTTTCCTAGATCAAGAAATTGAATTAAATCAGAATTAGAGCAAATATAGCATTCCATTATTTAGACAACTTAAAATTGTTTTATAAATTAACTAAAAATTAATTATGAAGTTATTAGTTTTAGGCGGAAGTGGATTAATTGGTAAATCATTACTGAAATTAAATAATGAAAAATTTGACATTATTGCGACATATAATAAAAATCAGATTAATATGGCAAAAACATTGTCAGTAAAATGTAGCTTACCAATAGATTTTAACAAATTAGAAAATACAATCATTACTGAAAAACCAAACGTAATAGTAAATACAATGGGTTATTCTAACATAGATTTCTGTGAAATAAACAAAGAAGATGCACACCAACTTCATGTAAAGATTACAGAAAAAATATCAAAATTGGCTACAAGATATAACATAAAGACAATTTTTTTATCATCAGATTATGTTTTTGATGGAAAAAAAGGAAATTACAATGAATCAGATCTACCAAACCCAATAAATTATTATGGGGAAACAAAACTAAAAGCTGAAAAAATAATTTTAAAACAACCACAAAATGTTGTACTTAGAACATCGGTTATTTATGATTGGGATTTTCGTGTAAGATTTTTTAAATATGTAATAGATAATTTAAAAAATCAAAAAGAAATAGAGACAACGCATGATGTATTTAATAGTGTTACATTGGTTGATAGTTTAATTCAATCAATTTTTCTAGCAATTAAAAAAGATGTGTCAGGACTTTTTCATGTAGTAGATTCAACTTGTGTGAATAGATTTGAATTTGCAAAAGGTATTGCTGAAATTTTTAACTTGAATACGAGATTAATTAAAAAAATTTCAATTGATGATATAGATGTAATAGCAAAGAGACCAAAAAATGCCTGCCTCAATAATTCTAAAGCTAAAAAAGATCTAGGGGTAAAATTTAGAACACTTGAAGAAGGAATAAAGCAAGTTTTAGATAAAACAAAGCAGGAATAGAACATTCAAAGGATTTATTTTATAAAAGAATATTATTCAAGAAGAGGATATAATTGGCAAAAGTTCTGGTAACTGGTGGAGCAGGGTTTCTTGGTAGTAACCTTGTAAATGAATTAATAAAAAGAGGAGATGAGATAGTAGTTTTTGATAATGGATTTAGGCAAGAATTTAATAATATTAATAAAATTAAAGATACAATTTCTTTAGTAAAAGGAGATATTAGTAAAAAAGAAGATTGGGATGTAATTCCTAAAGATATAGAATTTGCATATCATTTAGCAGCAATAAATGGAACTAAATTCTTTTATGAAATTCCACAAAAGGTTCTCAAAGTCAATGTTGAGGGAACTTTTAATTTTGTGGATTGGTTACAAAATTCTCAAGTTAAAAGAGTATTCTTTACATCTTCATCAGAAGCTTATGGGTTCCCTAAAGTTTTCCCAACTCCTGAAACTGAGGAATTAAGCATTCCTGATCCAACAAATCCCAGATTTTCATATTCTTCAAGTAAAATCTTAGGTGAATTAATAATAATAAACTCAGTAAAAGCATTAGGAATAGATTACAGTATTGGTAGAATACATAACGCATACGGACCTCAAATGGGATTTGAGCATGTAATGCCAGAATTCATTAAGAGATGTGTGTTAAATGAAACTTTTACAGTTCAAGGAGATGGAACAGAATCCAGATGTTTTTGTTATGTATCAGACGTCATAAAAGCAATACTAACAATAATGAATAATGAAGCAGGTAAAAATGAAATTTTTAACATAGGTAATCCACATGAAGATACAATTAATGAAATGATAAGAGTTTTAGAAAAAATACATGGAAAGAAAATTTTACCTGAATACAAAAAATTTGATAAACCTGGAACAAAACGTAGAGTTCCAGACATTACTAAATTAAATAAATTAGGATATACACCTGCGGTAACTTTAGAAGAAGGGTTGAAAAAAACATATGATTGGTATTCAAACTACCATAAAACAAAAATTGAAAATTAGGATAATGAAATGAATATAATAATTGTAAATTTTGCTCTATCAGGATTTGCTGGTGATGTAAAACAGCCTTTATTGATTGTAAAAGGATTGATGGCATTAGGTCATAAAGTTCTATATGTTTTGCCAGACGGGGATGGTTGGTATCATGATAAAAATAAGAGTAAAGAGTATGAAAAAACACGTAAAAAATTATTAGATGCAAAAGACAAAATTATTGAAATTGAAGGAATTTCAGTATTACCAATTCATTGTGTTAGTGAAAAATTAGGATTTTATTGTCCAGATGCATCAAAAATTGCTAATAAAATATTACCTGATTATGATGTGGTATATTGCTTACATTGGTATTATCATCTTGGAATGACTTTTTTCAAAATTGCAGATAAACTTGGAATACCATTTATTGTTGCTGCAATGGCTGCATTTGAAAAACCGGCACATAATTTAAAAAGTTTAAGAAAAAATATACTAGATTTAGTATACACAAAAAAATTATTCAAAAATGCCGGAGGGTTTCATTCAGTAGGAGATATGGAAACTGCAACGTATACAGAATTAGGAGCAAATCCAAACAAAATTGTTAAAGTGGATCATGGAATTGTATTAGAAAATTTTCAATCTAAAAATAAGACAGGTATATTAGAAAAAATGGGATTAGAAATACCAAATCAGTCATATCTTTACAATGTTGGAAGAATAGATCCTAAAAAAGGATTAGAAATTTTATTAGAATCTTTTGCAAAAATTAAAAAAAATCATGAGAATTTATTTTTAGTCATAACCGGAACTGGAACTAAAAAATATGTAGATGAAATTAAGCAATTATCTAAAAAATTAAAAATTAATGATTATGTTAAATTTACAGGATTTATTTCAGAAGAAGAAAAAATTGAATTATTTACTTCAGCAAAAATTCATGTTGTAACATCACATAGTGATGTACATACAACAACAGCAATAGAATCAATGGCTTGTGGCACACCAGTAGTTATTTCAAAAGCAAGTGATTTTCCAGAAATAGATGAGTATGAAGCAGGAATAACAGTGGATTTAGATTCAAATTCAGTGTGTAATGCAGTTGAAGAATTACTTAACAACGAACATAAGTTGGAAGAATATTCCAAAAATACTAAAAAATTAATCAACGACAGATTTTTATTAAAAAATAAATTCAAAGAATATGAAAAAATGTTTGAAGATACTATCAATAATTACAAAGTTAAATCTTAGAAATGTTTGTTGCATAGAGATATCCATGATACATATTTGTGTTGGATTGTCTATTTAGAAGAAATAATGGTGAAGTTGTAACAACTTTGAAACCACAATTTTCTAATTTATATTTTAAGTCTTTATAACCATAATGATATTCAATAATAATTTGAGAGAATTTTTGAAGTGTTTTTTTATCAGAGAATTTGATTACATCGATCTCACATCCCTCACAATCAATTTTAATAACAGAACCATCTGGAATTTTAAATTCATGAACTAATTCTTCTAATGTTTTTAATGGAATTTTAACACCACCAATAACAGAATCAGTTGCACTTCCTGCACCTGCCTGATTTGGATCTAAGGCAATAACTCCTTTTTTTCCAGAACATCCGGCAGATAGTAAAGTAATTTTGTCAGATAAATGATTTAATTCAATATTTTTACTTGCTAGATTATTATTTTTTGGGAATGGTTCTAAGGCAATAACTTTTTTTGCGCCTTTTAATGTAAAATAAATTGAAGAGTCACCTATGTTGGCTCCAATATCAAGGACGATTTTATCTTTAACTTTTAAGAAATCATATACCTGTTCAAAGAAAACACCATGAACATCCCCATTATTATTTTCAAGATGAAGTTTAACATTATCAAAATCTTTTGTGGAAATTGTAATCAAATCATCTGTTATTTTATATCCATTTAGGATGTTAAAAGTTGGAAAATATGCCTCATAATAATTATGGATTGTAATTTTTTCTCCATTCATAAGAACTCCTTTAAATGGAAAGTTATTCCGTAACAAATGCAACATTACAGATATTCCATTTTTGTATGTACGTATGTATCTTAAAGGAGGATTTAGTAAATGTAGGTAACTTTTCAGATATTCACCTAAAGTCATATTTTGTAATATTGAGGTCATTTATTCTATCTAAAATAAAACACTAATTATATTTACAGAAATTTATACTAATTAATTTATAATAGGAATTTAAAAAACACAAACAGTTTTGAGAGAAAAATCATGCAGACTATGTAAAAGTACAGAATTGTATACAATTTTGGATCTAGGATATACCCCAATTTCAGATCAAATTTTAACATTAGACCAACTCAATCAACCAGAAACATCGTATCCCATTACTTTGAATAGTTGTAATAAATGCGGATTCTGTCAATTAGGATATGTGGTACCTCCAGAATTAATGTATAATGAAAATTATTCTTATGATGGTTCTGCAACTACAACTTTAAAAAATCATCACATATCTATGGCAAATCAGATATGTGATCGTTTTAAATTAAAAGAAAAGTCACTTGTAATGGATATTGGAAGTAATGCAGGAGTATTACTGTCAGGTTTTCGTGATAAAGGTATGAAAGTTTTAGGAATTGATCCATCAATCAATGTTGCAAATATTGCACGAAAAAAAGGAATCGATGTAATTGGAGAATTTTTCTCTAGTAAATTAGCAAAAAAGATTAGAGAAGAACACGGAGAAGTATCAGTAATTACGGGTACCAATGTTTTTGCACACATTGATGATCTAGATGATTTTTTTAAAGCAGCAGATATTGTTCTATCTAATGATGGAATAGTTGTCATAGAAGCTCCGTATCTAATTACTTTGTTAGATGATTTAGAATATGATACAATATATCATGAACACTTGTCATACATTTCTTTAAGACCATTAAAAGAATTTTGTAAAAAAATGAATATGGATATTTTTAATGCGGAATTAAATGATATTCATGGAGGATCATTAAGATTATTCATTGGTAGAAAAGATGTAAGGGATATTTCAAAAAATATAGAAACATTATTGGATTTAGAAGAAGAAAAGGGAATTTACAAAAAAGAAAGATTAGAAAAATTTGCTAATGACGTAAAACAACAAAAAAAGGAATTAAACATGTTATTATGGAATCTTAAAAAAGAGGGTAAGAAAATTGTAGGAATTAGTGCTCCAGCTAAAGGTAATGCACTAACTAATTACTGTAAAATTAGTACAGATCTATTAGATTACATTACTGAGAAAAGTCCATTAAAAATAGGTAAATTTACACCTGGAATGCACATTCCAATTTTATCAGATGATAAATTATTAGAAGATAAACCTGATTATGGTTTAATATTAGCATGGAATTTTGCTGAGGAGATTATTAAAAATAATGAAGAGTTTAGAAAAAATGGTGGTAAATTTATCATTCCAATTCCACATCCAAAAATTATTTAATAATTTTTAATTGTTAATAATTTCATTTGTGATGCAGATTTACGTGCATGTTCCATGACGTATGCTTGATTTAACAAATCTTTTTCATAATTTTGATTAATTGAGATTTTTGTGAGTGAATTACAAAAATTTTCAATCATTAATTGAAATTGATCAGAAGGTTTTATGATGTATGTTTTTGTAGAATTATTTGTAGATAGAGAAATTTTTTTAGAACGATTTCTACGGGAAACAAATGCTTTTTCTGTATTTATTAATCCTTTTTCACCCCATATCTCATATGATGATTGAAATGAATTAGAATATCCAAAAAATCCTGTAGCAACTTTATTATTTTCAAATGACATACATATACTGCCTTGTATATCAATATCATATTTTTTATCATAAACTAAATTACAAAGTATAGAATTAGGAATTCCTTGAAATATGACAGTACTAATTTTAATAATATAACATGCAACATCATTTAAAATACCACCCCCTAATTCTTTTTTCAATCGAAAATCTGTAGGTGATTTATCTAAATTGAAACCAAATTTTGCATTTAATGAAGAACATGCCCCTATTTTATTTTGATTAATATATTTCATGACAGAAGAATGTTGAGGATGATACAAAAAAGAAAATCCTTCCATTATACGAACGTGATTTTTTTTACAAGCATTAATTATTTTTTTAGCTGATTGAAAAGAAGTAGTTGCAGATTTTTCACATATTATGTGTTTTCCAGCATTAGCTGCACGAATAATCCATTGTTCTTGTAAAGAAGGAGGAAGAGAAATATAAACAGCATCCACATTTTCATTTTCCAATACTTTTTCATATCCACCAAAATTTTTGCAGTGAAATTGTTTTGAAAAAGAGAGTTGTTTTTCTTCAGATCTACTACCCAGAAATTCTAAATGAGTTTTTTTTGATTTAACTAGTGCAGGAAGGAAAGATTTCTGGGCAACATTAGAACAGCCAATAATACCAAATCTAACTGAATGTTTCATGAATGTATAATTCAGCCCAGAGTAATATTACTTATTACATTACTGAAATCAAATCATAGAGAAAGAATCAATATTTTCAACTCTGAATGTATCTTCTTCATAACCCATATTTGCCCTACTCTTAGAGGTAAAAATTATACATTCACAATCTTCAAGAGCTTCAAGTGAGTGATAGTAAAATGGAGGTATCAGAATCATTTCAAATGGATGTAATTCAAATACTTCAAGACTAGATTTTGGATCTTTGAGATTCTTAATTGAAAGTTTCATCGATCCTTTTAGTAAGAGAGTGTATTGTTTTTGTTCTTCATGATAATGTTTACCTCTAATAGAGTTTTTTTTAGAAATTAAATATCCGCTATGATGAATTGTATCATCAGATAATAAATCCCAAATAGATCCTCGTTCATCTACGAATGCAGGATTTAATTTTATAATTTCCATCAATCACATAATAAAAAACCATTTTTAAAGTCTTATGAATAGAAATTAACTATTTTTTTGATTTATTTTGTATGGTAGTTATCATGTGATTTCTTATTTGATTGTAAATATCTGAACTTTTAAATAATTTTTTAGATCTAATTCTTGCTTTTTGACCCATTTCAATGCTAAGATTGGGAGTATCCAGAAATAATTCAATATGTTTCATTAACTCATCATGATCAAATTGTGGAATTAAAAATCCGGTTTCATTTTCAGTAATACTTTCTTCAGGGCCACCAGGTTTCCAAGAAATTACAGCAGTTCCAGCAGCCATTGCTTCTACAACCTGCATACCAAAAGGAGCATCTTTAACTAAATGTGTAAAAACAAGTGAGTTGGCATAGAGTGATGCTAATTTTTCATCACTGACTCTCCCAAAAAACTTGACAACTTTTTCTAATCCTAGTTTTTGAGATAATTGTTTTAATTCATCTCCATGTAATTCTTTATCACCAGCTATCCATATCTCAAAATCCTGTCGTTTTTCATAAAGTTTTTTTGCAGTTTGAATTAAGAATAAAGCGTGACGAGCCTTAATATCTCCTAAGCATAAAATTGCATTAGATTTTTCAGGATTTGTTTCAAAAAATATTTTATTTGCACCTAAATAAATTACTTCAGAATCTACACCATAAATTTTATCAATATGTTTAGATGTAAATTTACTACTAGCAATTATTGAATCAAAATATTTCCATTTACTTTTTTCATATATTCTGACAAAGAATCTTAGAAATTTCCACATCCAATATAATGAAGTTTTGAGATTTTTAGTATATGTATCAGAATATAGAATTTGAATATCTAAAGGGGAAAAAACAACAGGAATGTTGTCAAAATTATCTGCCCACATTGAAGTTGGCCAATTAATAAAGATCACAATATCGGGTATTTCTTTTTTAATTAGTAAACGAAGGTTTTTTCGAATTTTACCAAATTTTAACCAATATTTTATAGTTTGAGGGGAAAAGGATTCATCAGCAAGATCAATTAATCTAATAGACTCATTTAATTTGTGAAAACTAGAATTAGAAAATATTGATGCCACAACTATATCATCACCTTGTTTAGCAAGAAATTCAGATAATTCCCACCCATAACGTGTTGCACCGCCAATAGATTTTAAAAAAGGAAGTACTACTATGGTTTTCATGATTAATTTAAATGGTATTTCTTCCAAATTTTAGTGTCAAGACTCATATCTTTAGTTAGTCTAGGTCCAGAATAATCATTCATTGTCATTGGAAGAATATTAGGAGTAGTAATTTTTGCTAATTCAAACATAGAGATTTTTTTATCACCTACAAGATGGATTATTCCATTCAAATCTTCTTTTAAAATTTCTGTTATTCCTTTTGCTACAGTTTCTGCAAATAAATAAGTACCAAATCTATCAGTAAAAGCTGCAGGGTACGACCATGGTTTTTTTGAAACAAAATTAGTTCTAATAATTAAATGATTTTTAATTTTTGATATCTCATGTTCTCCAATTAATTTTGTTAATGCATAAAAATTTTCAGGGTATGGAATATCATTTTCTTTATACAATTCGCCATAACCATCAAAAACACATGCGGTACTGATGTAGACAAATTTAATATTATTTTTAGACTGGATTATAGCACTTACAAGATTTTTAGTTCCTTGTACATTAGTATTCCAAGCTAATTGTCTATCTTCTTCACATAATCGAACACTAGTGATTGCTGCAGTATGGATAACTAGATCAATTGAATGATTATTAAAATAATCAATTACTTGATTGTTGTTTGTAACATCCAAATCAGTTCTTGAAGGACTAAGACATTCAGGATAAGAATTTTGCAATTCAGAACCTAAACTTCCAGTACCACCAGTTACAAGAATAGACATTACATCTTTCATAATATTTTTACCTAATAAATCTCACATTTCAATTATTCTTCGTTCTAATTTACCACGAATAATATTTACAACTTTAGAAGCAGTTTTACCATCACCTAAAGATGAATTCCAACTCCAATCAGGCACCACAGATATCATTTGTTTAACACATTGAAAAATATCATCGGAATTTAATCCAGATAATATATTAGAACCAGATTCTAAAGTTTCAGGTCTTTCTGTACTTTCACGAATAGTAACACATGGCTTTTTAAAATATAATGTTTCTTCTGGAACAGTACCAGAGTCAGTAATCAAACATAAAGCATTTTTTTCTAGTTTGGTAAAATCAAAAAATCCAAGAGGTTTTATAATTTCAATACATTTTGGTACAGATAAATTTTTTAATTTGCTAGAAGTTCTAGGGTGCATTACATATATTACTCTCTTTTTGTATTTTTGAGAAATTTTATTTAATGCATTAAATATTATTTTTAAATTTTCTAAATTATCAACATTTTCACTTCTATGTGCAGTTACTAAAAAAAAGTCATTACTTTTTAATTTCATTTTTTTTAAAATTTTACTTTCTTCAATTTTATCTGAAAAATGATCAATTACTTCAACAATTGGATTTCCAACCACATTTATTTTACTTGGATGAATATTTTCACGTATAAGATTTTCACGTGAATAATTAGTATAAGGTAAAAGAACAGTAGATAAATGATCAATTAAAACACGATTTTTTTCTTCAGGCATTCTTACATCATATGCTCTCATTCCAGCTTCAAGATGTACAATTGGAATATTATGATGAGATGCGGGAATTGCAGAAAGTCCACTGTTTGTATCACCTAAAATAAGAATAAGATCAGGTTTTTCTTTTAAAATAACTTTTTCACTTTTACTAATTATTTCAGCAACTTCAGTACCAAAATTTCCAATAGATATTTTTAAATTATAATCAGGTACTCTTAATTCAAGTTCAGAAAAGAATTTAGAATTAAGTTCTTTAGTATAATTTTGATTTGTGTTAACCATGATATGTTTAAAATGCTTATCCAGAAGAGGAAATATTCTAGATAATCGTATAATTTCAGGTCTTGTTCCAAATATAGACATGACTTTCATAATGAAATTAGACAAATAGATGATAAAAAGGTTAAAATTTATTTTATTAAAAATTGTTCTTGACTAAGACTTATTAAATAACAAACAAGAATATTTTCGATTTGAAATATGCTTCAGTTTTAAATAATAAAAATATCTTAATTACAGGTGGAACTGGCAGCTTTGGATATCAAATTCTTAAAGAATTAGTAGACTATAATCCAAAAAGTATTCGAATTTTTAGTAGAGATGAAGACAAACAAAATACCATGAAACATGAAATACAAGATCAAAAAAATTCTAAAATCACAAAATTTATCATTGGGGATGTAAGAGATTATGATAGTTTATTGACTGTTTGTAAAGATGTAGATGTTATTTTTCATGCTGCGGCATTAAAGCAAGTACCTACAGTTGAGAATTATCCGTATGAGGCAATAAAAACAAACATTATTGGTGCACATAATTTAGTAAGAGCTGCAATTGCAAGAAACGTAAAACATGTAATTGCTATTAGTACAGATAAAGCAGTTAAACCAGTTAATGCAATGGGTATGACAAAAGCTTTGCAAGCGAAAATTTTTCGATCAGACCAATATGAACCTAGTAAAACAATAATTTGTTCTGTAAGATATGGTAATGTTCTTGGAAGTAGAGGAAGTGTCATACCATTATGGGACAGTAAAATAAGTAAAAAACAACCTTTACCGGTTACTCATGCAAGCATGACAAGATTTTTGCTAACACTTCATGATGCAATACAGCTTGTTTTTTATGCATTAAAAAATGCAAAAGGTGGAGAGATATTTGTAAAAAAAGCACCGTCAGCAAAAATAGTAGATCTTGCAAAAGCCTATGCCGAAATTATAACTAAAAAACAAGATTACCCAATTGAATTTGTAGGTATTAGACCAGGTGAAAAAATTCATGAAATTCTTGTCTCTGAAGAAGAAATGAGGTTTGCGATAGAAGAAAATGATCATTATGTCATAAAAAAAGAGAATTATGAATTTGATAAAGAATCTACAAAGAAAAAAATAACATTTGAAGAATTTAGTTCGGGTTCAGTCAAGCTCATGAGTATAGATGAATTAAAAAATATCATGAAAAATCTTTCATGGATTACTTGATAATTTAGATTTGGATATAATATCTTGAAAAATAATTAGTAAATCATCTGACAATTTATCCCAATTATGATTTTTTTTAACATAAAGAAGTCCATTATTTCCTAATTCTTTTAATTTATCTGGATTTTGAAGTAATTCTATTAATGAAGTAATGAATTCATCTAAGGGAGAATAAATAATTCCATAACTTTCATTTGGAAGTAATTCAACTGTTCCACGTAATGGAGTAGATAAAATAGGTTTACCACATGCCATATATTCTAGAATTTTTATTGGAATAATTCTATCAGTTATATTATTTATAATAAATGGATTAACGCATATATCAAATAAGGAAATATATTCAAATAGTTTTTCTTGGTTTATAAAATCAGTTATAATTACATCATTTTCTAGATGTAATTGTTTGATCAAAGATTTTATCCGGATAAAATCGGGTCCTCCACCTACTATCAAAAATTTTATTTCTTTAAGTTCATTTTTTAATAAATGAAAATGTTTTATTATAAAATCTAATCCGGCAAATGGATAGATAGTTCCAACAAAACCAATTATGGTATCAGAATTTTTTAAACCTAACTGTTGCATCAATGATTGTATCTTTAAAACAGGTTTAAAAAAGTCAGGAGCAATACCAAGTGGAAAATAATCAGAATTTTCATTTGCTCCCATTTCTTTTGTATATCTAACAAGTTCAGGAGTTGTTGATATGACTTTAGTAGCATTATGTAGAACTAATTTTTCATATTTTTTAGTTATACCACGTAATATTGGAATTGTTACCAACTCATATGCTACATCCAAACATCTAAAGACTATTGGAATATGCATTTCATTAGATAATTTTATTGCTTGACTTCCATTTGATGCAATGCCATACAATAAAATTATATCAATATTATTTTCAATTATAATTTTTTTTATTACTCTTTTACAACTTAGAAAATGTGTCAGTCTATTCAGACCTTTCACAAGTATTGAACTTGGACGTATTAACGTAATTGATCCATGATCATAAAGTCTAGAATAGTTTTTTGAAATGGTAGTAGATAATCCACTTATGATTTGAGAGAAATCTGGAGATGCACAATGAACCACAAAAACATCATTATTTTTAATTGAAAATAATTCAGCCAAATGTTGTGGTTCATAGGAAACTTTTTTTATCCAATCAATTTCATGAATAATTAAAATTTTCATTTATTATCAATTTTCTTTGTAATTTCTGAAATTATAGATTTACATAATAATCTAGTGTTAGAATCTAAAGCATAGGTTAAAAATAAATAAAAAGACATTCCAATTACTACAAACAACAATAATTTAGGTATAAAAGAATACAATTCATTATAAATTAAAAATTGTTCAGATAATAGAAAAATAGTTGAGAATGAAATTATGGATGCAATAAAATATTTTAATATTATCATACGGTTAATTGAAAGTGTAAGAGTATTTTTGGTAGTTAAATAAAGGTACAAAGCCAATGGTATTTGAGTTACAAGAAGTAAAGTTGCCCAAAATTCTAAAAGAGTAATTTCAGAAGAATTATTCTGAATCAAGAACATTAGTCCAATTGGCAATATTATTAGAGAAGAAGATGTCTGGATTAATCTTATAGTATAAGGATAAAATAATTTACTGTGTAAATATTGCCTAAAAGTAGATTTTTTATTCATGTCAATTATTTCGCTTCCAGTTAAAATCTGTATGAAAACATTGGTCAAAACAGTAAAGAAATTTCCCAATGCTAATAAAATTAAAATAAAATATGCCTCTTCGTATATAGGATTTAGAATAATTAGGATCGATTTTGCAAAAGCAATTACAAGTCCAGTCATCAAAAAATTAAAAAATAACAATAAAATAATATTATTTTCTATATAATCTCTATTTTCACCACCTAGTAGTTTTGGATAAATTGCTCTAGAAATTAGACCTACATGACTTATTGCACTTGGAGCTAAAATTGCAACTGTCCAAATTGCAATACCCATAACAGATTCTGTCAGGATTGAAAATAAAATCAATCCTGAACCTTCTATCATGACAGGTAGCATTGGATATAATGAAATCCAAGATAATTTTATCCAGGATTTAAAAAAATTTATGTTGATTTGATTTTTCAATTTAGGTTTGGCATATCTATACAAAATAATAATATTTATCAGATTAGAAATAGATACTGTAATGATAACTCCATATACACCAATTTTTAAAAAATAAATAAAAAATAAACCAAATATTATTTGAGAAATTCCAAGAGCTAAGGAACCATAACTAACTACATGTGGTTTCCATCCAAGATTTATTGCAGTTAAAGTACCATTTAAAAATAATATTGGAATTAAAATAGATGAGAAAAGTAATATGTTTAGATCAATTTTTGTTTGATATCCCATTAAATTAGATACAATTATGTAAATGAATGTGAATACTACGGATAAAATCATGGACCCAAGAATTGCAGTTTTTCCAGATTCAATTTTTCTAGCAGTTTCTCTTGTACTCCAATAAGTCACAATGGTATTACCCATCATAACAGAAAGAAATAATGCATTAATCAAACTCCAAATTCCAAAGTCTTCCTGACTTAGAGTTCTTGTTATAATTACAGTAAAAACAAAACTTGTAAAAATTGTAATAATCGCTACAGCAAAAGAGATCAGACCAGTATATGTTGCTCGAATATGGGACAATTTAATATTTAGTTGAAAATCTAGTTTATTAAATCCCTTATGAATTAATTTTGCATAGTGAATATGAAAATTGCCGTGATTGGTGCAGGGTATTTTGGAGTTACCATTGCATCCACTCTTGCAAAAGACCATTTAGTTGATCTTTATGAAAAAAATAGTGATATTCTTATGGCTGGATCCGATGTTAATCAATGTAGATTACACAGAGGATATCACTACCCCAGAAGTGATGAAACGGTTCAAGAACTTTTAAATTCTAATGAAAGTTTTCGATCAGAATTTGAAGATGCAATTATGGGTAATACAGATAATTATTATGCTATAGCAAAAAAAGATAGTGCAACGTCTGCAAGTGAATATTTAAAATTTTGTCAACGAAATAATTTGTATTATGAATTATCTCAACCAGCAATTCTAGATAATAATTCAATTGATCTATGTGTTAAAGTAAAAGAAAATCTTTTTGATCATAAAAAAATTAAAGAAATTTGCTGGAAAAAACTTCAAACTAGTAAAGTAAACATGTTATTGAATACTGAATTCAAAAAAAAAGATTTTGATAAATATGATCTTGTAATAATTTGTACTTATGGTGATTGGGAACTTCTTCTTGATGAAAATGTAAAAGTTAAACAAGATTTTCAATTTGAAGTTTGTGAAAAAGTATTTGTCAAACTTCCACCTAATTTTAAAAATATCAGTTTGTTAATAATGGATGGTCCGTTTATGAGTATTGATCCAGTAGGAGATACAGGGATGTTCATTATTGGAGATGTAGTGCATACGGTTAGGCAAAGAAAAATAGGTAAATTCCCAAGTATTAATTCAAAATACATTCCATATCTCAACAAAGGAATATTATCAAATGTACCTATTTCAAATTATAAATTATTCATTGGATCTGCATCAAAATTTATGCCAGAATTACAAAATGCAGAATATGTTGGTTCTTCTTTTTGTGTTAAAACTACCTTGTCGAATGTAGATAAAACGGATAAACGTCCAACAGTGATAAATCAAATTAATAAAAAAATAATTACCGTGTTTGCTGGAAAAATTCCAACATGTATCAGTACTGCTCAAAAAATTAGCAAAATTGTTGATAATATAAACAAAAATTCTTTTTAGATTAATTAATAAAATACAACTAATAGGTTTTTAATCTCAAAGAACAGATTAACTCCAAAATAATAATCCATATGTTAGGATCAAAATTCTTTTTTTCAATTAATTTTTTTTATTATTTATGGCAAATTGAAATAAATTTTCGTAATCAATTACTTTATTTTCAAAAAGGAATTTATCTTTAGCAAGTTGTTTTGCATTTTTAGAATATTCTTCAAGTTTTTGATCATTTTCAAGAATTTTTACTAATCCAGCATATACGGATTCAAATGTAGCATCTACAACTACGCCTGCATCATATTCTTCAATTTCAGGAAAATCACAATTTTTGGTAATTAGCACGGGATTTCCCATAAAAAGAGCTTCTTCAACTGCAACTGGATGTATATCACTATATGATGTTAAAGCAAAAATCTTAGCATGTTCTAAAAGTTGTGCCTTTTCTGAACCATATACAGGTCCAATTAATTTTACAGAATTTGCAATTTTTAATTCATTCGCAATTTCAAGTAATTTATTTTTATATTTATCAGATACAGGCCCTGCAATTACAATATTAAGATTATTTGGTTTATGTTTAGCAAATGCTTGAAATAGTAATTCAAGTCCTTTTTTCTTTACAACTCTACCTAAAAATAAAATATAAGAAGAATTTTCTTTATCTATTTTAAATTTAGAAAAAATATCTGTATTATCACTAATTTCAAAATCTTCGGCTTTAACACCTAAATCAATTCTAAAAATTTTCCTAGGATCTGCTCCAAATGATGAGAATGCTTTATTTTCAGAATCACCTAAAGAATGAAGTCCAGATGCATTTTTAATTAATTTTTTTGTGTATATTTTATCTATCAAGATTTTTGCTGTTTTCATATATTTTTCTCTAGCAACAGGATCGAGTGTACCATGAGCCGTAAATACAAATGGAATATCATATTTTTTTGCTGCTTTATAAAATTCAATTGCTAAATGATGATACCAATTACGAATATGAATTACATCGTAATTTTTTACAATATTATTTGCCAATTTTTTTGCATTTGGAGAATACCAAGCTAAATTGGGTATTGTACAATGTAAAATGTAAACAGGTATTCCAAAAATATCAACGGGAGTGGTCTCGTCTAAATTTAAAA
>Ga0114999_10002415_pt1 | contig 24640 bp, 19 predicted proteins | sample ArcticOcean_MG_C_3_FD_89820 | JGI IMG/M metagenome (GOLD analysis project Ga0114999, IMG submission 89820) | Marine microbial communities from western Arctic Ocean - ArcticOcean_MG_CB8_126 | ecosystem: Environmental > Aquatic > Marine > Oceanic | place: Arctic Ocean: Canada Basin | collected...
CCGCAGGCGCGTCTTGCCGCGTTCATAGTGCGTTCGCGCCGAGCCGACCGACACCGACATTACTTCCGATGCCTCTTCGACGGTCATGCCTTGATAGAAGGTCAGGTGTAGTGCCTCGCGTTGTCGCTCGCTCAACTGTGTCATCGCGCTTTCCAACTCGACAGAACCGCCGCTATCGGCATGATGGGTTCGAGAGCGAGTTTGCTGCGCCGACCAACCGGACTCGCGCAGAAGTCGCCGCCACCATGACCGCTGCTGATCCGCCGCCGTATTGCGGACAACGGCAAATAGCCAGGTCCGAAATGACGAACTCCCGTTGAAGCGCGCTTTGCCACCGAGTATCCGCAGATAGGCCGTTTGCAGAACATCTTCCGCTTCACCAGGGTTTCGGCCGCAACAATGCAGAGCCCATCCGTATGCCGCCGGATGGTGCTTCTCCAACTCCGACCGAAGTTTCTCGTCTTCCATCGCGCGGCAACCGTCAGCCGCTATTCCCGTCACCGTTATTCTCAGTCACTTGGTCGTCGGGAGACGTGCCTTATATGACAGGTCAGGAAAAAGATAGAGGGGGCGTGCGCGCTACAGCCGGGCCAGGCGCTGCTCGGCGGGTTCCGGCATCCAGTCGGCCTGGATGTGCTGATCAGCGAGGATGACCTGTGCCGAATTGTAGCCCGGCAACCCCGTGACATTGCCGCCCGGATGGCAGCATGACCCGCACAGGTAGAGCCCCGGCAGATGCCCCCGGTAATGCCCCGCGCCCGCGAAGGGCCGGTCATAGCCCACCTGCCTATTCGAAAACGCGCCCACGAGCAGATCCCCCTCGCACATGTTCGGAAAGGTGCGTTCCGTATCGAGAGCACTACGGACGAACGAGTCCTCGATCGTGTCTCTCACGTTGGGCGCGTACTTGTTCCACAGGTCGATCATCTGCTCGCCGTGCCGCTGCTTTTTGCGGTCCCAGTTCAGCGGATCGCCGTGCAACCGGTACGGCAGCTTCTCCCACATGAACGCCGTGTGTTTACCCTCCGGCGCTTGTGAAGGGTCGAATACCGTCGGCGTCGCGCCCCACATGACCGTCGGCGGGATCGTCCCGGCCTCATGGTGTCGGACGATCTCCGGAAACGCCGAAACATCTTCCAGCCCCAGGATCACCATCAGCGCTTCTGAAAGCTGGGGGTTCTGTTCCACCGCGCGATAGGCAGGCGCTTCGCTGAGAGCTAGATTCACGGCGAACAGCGGCGCCAGCAGGTTGTACTCGAAAGCCGCCGCACGGTCTCGCCATTCACTCGGGACGTGACGCTGATCGAACAGCTCCAGAAAAGTCTGCTGCGGGTTCAGACCCGACGCGACGAAACGCTTTGCACGGATCAAATCACCTTCATCCGTGACGATGCCCGCAACGCGCCCGTTCTCGACCGTAATCTCGCGCGGTGTTGTATCGAGCCGAATCTCACCGCCGCTCTCGTTGACAGCCGCAACCAGGGCCTTTGCTAGCCCCTGCGAACCGCCCCGGCACATTTGCGCCCGTCCCTTCGCTGCAAGCAAGGCAGGAATGTGATGACCGAACCCCGGACAGCGCAAGTCCACTTCGCGCAGTCCGTTGAAGAACAACAACGCGCCTTGTACAACGGGGCTCTCGAACTCCCGTTGCACGAACTCCAGCGGTGAGAGCGCACTTACTTCCAGCAGGAAACGGCCCTCGGCGGTCTTCTCGAGAAGTTCGCGACGTCGCTCCGGGGGGATGGGCGCTGATTGGCTCTCGGGGCCGAGGATCTTTTCGAGGATTGGCTCGAACGCGTCCCGCCACCTCCGCAGCGCGTCCGCGTCTTTGGCGCTGAACTCCCGAAACGATGCGACCGTCTTGTCAATGTCGGCCCACCATTCGAGTGTCCGCCCGTCCTTCAGAACCATCGCCACGTTGAGGTCGGGCTCAATATACTTGGCACCCCGTTCCGCAAGCCGCAGGTCGCGATACCAGGGGAGCCCCGTGACGTTGCGGTGAAAGAACGAGTGAGTGTTGTGCAGGAAACCCGGCAACCGAGGATTCTCGACCGTTACCAGCCCGCCGCCTGCTACAGGAAGTCGATCGATGCTGAGTGTCTTGAGCCCCGCTTGTCCAAGGTACGCTTGCAGTATGAGGGCGTTGTGGCCGGTGCCGAGGATGATACCGTCGTAGTCCATCGCGCCGCTGCTACAAGCGGGTGACTTCGCTCTTACGCGCAAAGTACCCAAGCGCGACCAGAATGAGGAGCACGCCGTTGACCATCACAATGAGTGGGGCTCCAAACTTGCTGGCGAGCAATCCCGCCAGGAAGTTGCCAAACGGCATGGCGCCGCGGAACGCTGTGTTGTAGACGCTCATGATGCGGCCCCGCATCTCTTCCTCGGCGTTGAGCTGTACGAGTGAGTTGACGAGTGCGAACACACCCAGAATTGCCCATCCCGAGAACAGAAGCATGACGCTGGCGACCCAAACATTCGAGCTGGCGGCAAACGCGACGAGTGTACCTCCGAGCGCAATCTGCATCAACAGCGAGCGCCGACCCTTGTGCGGCGCATTCCCTTGGAAGGCGACGTTGAGCGCGCCGATCACTGCTCCCGTCCCCCAGAACGCCATCATCATCGAGTAGCCCTTGGGGCCAAGCATGTACGTCTCGCGCGCAAATGCCGGCAGCAAAGTGACTAAAGGCGTACCAAGAAACGCTGCCGTCGGCGCAAGAAAGACCAGGGCTAGAACCACACGGTTGCGATAGACGGAGGAAAGCCCTGCCTTCAAGCTCTGGAGGACATGGACATCCGACTTCTTCGGCACGAAGCTCACGTGGACGAAGTACAACGCCGCGATCACGGCCAGGAATGACAGGCCGTTGATCGTAAAGCAGGCGGTTCCGCCCAGCGACGTGAACGCGACACCTCCGATGACCGCGCCCACTACGCGCGCCAACGTGAACTGAATCGACAACAGTGCGATAGCATTCGGCAGGTCCTTTTTGTCCACCAGCGACGGGATCAAGGCCTGGTACGCCGGTCCGCCAAAGGCTTGGCCCACGCCATTGACCAACGCCGCCGCCATGATGTGCCAGACCTGAATCATGTCGAGCCCGACGAGAATGGCCAGTGCAAAGGCGCTGGACATCTGCACGTATTGCGACGCCAGCAGCAGTTTGCGGCGGTCCATGCGGTCCGCCGCGACGCCGCCGAACAGCGACAGAAACAGAATCGGTGCTCCGTTCAGCGTCGCCGTCAGCCCGAGGTAGAACTCGCTGTTGGTGATGTCGAAGACAAGCCAACTCTGTGCGACTTCTTGAACAAAGAATCCGGTCGTGGAGGTGAACGCCCCAAACCACATCAGGCGGAAGTTCGGGTAGTGAAACGCCTGGAAGGTGCGGCGCAGCACTCCGGGCGGATGTGCGGCGGGCTCCGCTGATTCAGGCGCAATTTTCGGGGAGGGGTCGGCCATCCAGGGCTTTGGCTGAAGCGGGACGCGAACCCGCGAACGAGTTTGGCGTGAAAGGGAGATTCATCTTCGCACATTGCCCTCTGCGATCGGTCGGCGTCGTAGGCCCGTGCGTGCCTACATTTCTCACACGCCGCCGCCGGCCGCCGCCGCTGGCAGGGATATAATCGGAGGGCTCCAGAAACGACCATCAGGACAATACATGACGACTGAAACCACGGCTGACCTCCCCGTCGATACGGGGGGCATCGGCGGCCACCCGCGAGGCTTAACCACACTCTTTTTCACCGAAATGTGGGAGCGCTTCAGTTACTACGGGATGCGGGCGCTCCTTGTCCTGTTCATGACGGCGCCCCTTGCGCAAGACAATCCGGGGCTCGGATTCGACATCGCAAAGTCGTCCGCGATCTACGGTCTCTATACGTCGATGGTCTTTCTGTTGTCTCTGCCGGGCGGCTGGCTGGCTGACAACCTCTGGGGACAGCGCAAGGCAGTGTTCGTGGGAGGCTGCATCATCGCCGCAGGCCATTTCTCGATGGCCGTCCCCGCCGTCCCTACCTTCTATGCCGGTTTAACGCTAATCGCCCTGGGTACAGGCTTACTAAAGCCGAACGTCAGCACCATGGTGGCGGACCTCTACCCGGAAGGTGGCGCCCGCCGGGATGCCGGCTTCTCAGTCTTCTACATGGGCATCAACCTGGGTGCCTTGCTCGGCACGATTATCTGCGGCTTCATCGGCGAAGGCTACAGCTTCCACTGGGGATTCTCACTCGCCGGCTTCGGCATGATCGCGGGATTGATCCAGTACAAGCTCGGTGCGAAGCGTCTCGGAACCGCGGGTAGTCTTCAGAGCGACGATTCGCCGGAGGTTCGCAGTCAGAAGGGTCGCAACTTCTACCAGACGATCGCGGCAGCCGGCGCGACGCTCACCTTGTTTACATTCCTCGCGACCAGCGGCGCGATCACCGTCACCATCCAGCAGACGGCGGAATGGCTCGGCTACGGCATTCTCATCATGAGCGGCCTCTTCTTCTTGTACCTCTTTGTGGCGGGCGGCCTGACGCCGATTGAGAAGAAACGGCTCGTCTTGATCGTGTGGCTCTACATCTTGGCCGCGATATTCTGGTCGGGTTTCGAGCAGGCCGGTTCGTCGATGAACATCTTTGCACGCGACCTCACCGACCGCCACGTTGCCGGCTGGGAGTTGCCCGCGAGTTGGCTGCAGAACGTGAACCCGAGCTTCATCGTGATTTTTGCTCCGATCTTTGGCTGGCTGTGGACGTGGTTGGCCATCCGGCGCGCGAATCCGTCAACCCCAATGAAGTTTGCCATCGGATTCTTCGGGCTCGCCGGCGGCTTCTTCGTCCTGGCGTGGGGTGCTGCTAACGCGACGGAGGTGGGTCGAGTCTCAATGGTCTGGCTGGTGGTGACCTACTTCTTCCACACGGCCGGCGAACTCTGCCTCTCTCCCGTCGGATTGTCGTCGATGACAAAGCTCGCCCCCAAAGGGCGCGTCGGCCAGATGATGGGTGTCTGGTTCATCGCCGCTGCCTTGGGCAACTTGATCGCGGGTCTCGTCGCCGGCAGACTCGAACAACTCTCGCCGGCAGACCTGTTCTGGAACGTGGCAGTCATTGCCGGCGTAGTCGGAGTCGTGGCTGCTATCGTGAGCCCCTTTGTCCGGCGGTTGATGGGAGATCTCGAATAGGTGATGAATCGATGACGCGAAGCAATACGAAAACACACGCCCGTGATCTGAAGCGCCTGCGCAAGCCCGCGCGGCTGGCGTTGCTGCTGATCTACTGCCTATCCGCCGGGTTCGCCCAGTCCTATGACCTTGTGCTCACCAACGGCCGGGTCATGGACGGCACGGGCAACCCCGCCTTCCCGGCTGACGTTGCGATTCGAGATGGCAAGATCGTCGCCGTCGGCCGACTCGGCAACGCCACCGCCGCGTCAACCATCGACGCTAAAGGGAAGTTGATCGTCCCGGGCTTCGTCGATCTGCACTCGCACGCCGCGCGCGGGCTGTCATCGGACGAAGCGCAACGCCGTTCCGCGCCCAACCTCGTCACGCAAGGCATCACCACCGTTGTCCTGAATTCGGACGGTGGCGGACCGTGGCCGCTCAGCGAGCAACGCGCCACATTGAGCCGTCTCGGCATCGGCCTCAACGCAGTTCTCATGGTTGGCCACAACGCCATCCGCCGCCGCGCGCTAGGAGACGACTACAAACGCACCGCCACGCCGGAAGAGATCCAGCGCATGAAGGCCATGGTGCGCGAGGGTATGGGAGATGGTGCCTTCGGGATAACCGCCGGACTGGAGTATGTTCCCGGCATCTGGAGCGACACCGAAGAGCTTGTCTCGCTGGTCGGAGAGATCGCCCCGTTCGGCGGCGTCTACATCGTGCATCAACGCAGCGAATCCACCGAGCCCGACTGGTACCTCGCGAGCCAAGACCCCAAGGGCCTGCCCTCGATGGTCGACGCCGTCCAGGAAACGATTGAGATCGGTGAACGCACTGGCGCGCGTGTCGTGTCCTCGCATTTGAAGGCCATGGGCGCGCACTACTGGGGCTCGGTCGGCGCCGCGATCCGCCTGATCTCTCGTGCCCGCTCGCGCGGTGTTGACGTGTGGGCCGATCAGTATCCGTATCACTCAACCGGCGGCGACGGTAGCATGGTGCTGATCCCCGACTGGGCTGTCGGCGAGAACATACTTGATGAGGCGGCCACCGAGGGCAAGAAAGACTACGCCTCGGCGCTCCGCCAAACGATGGACGACTCGGAAAAGGCCGCCGATGTCCGCCGTGACATGACCCACGAGATGTCACGACGGGGTGGACCGGAGAACATCATCGTCTTCGACCATCCCGACTCGACCTTCGTCGGAAAGACGCTCGATCAACTCGCGCAAGCCCGCGGCATCGACCCAATCCGCATGGCGCTCGAACTGCAATACGAGGGCTACCGTGACCGCATCGGCGGTGCGAGGCTGCGTGGCTTCTCTGTCTGGGAAGAGGACCTCAAGACACTGATGAAACTGCCCTGGGTCGCGACGTCGACCGACGCGGGCATCACGCTCAAAACCGACAAACCGGTGCATGCGCGTTTCTACGGTTCCTATCCACGCAAGCTGAAGCGCTACGCGATCGACGACGGCGTCCTCTCGCTCGAAGATGCGGTCCGCTCCGCGACGTCACTCCCTGCTCAGATTCTCGGACTCCGCGACCGAGGCCTGGTCCGCGAAGGCTTCTACGCCGACTTGGTGGTTCTCGACCTCGCGAACCTCGCCGACAAAGCCACGTTCTTCGAGCCACATCAGTATTCGGAAGGCGTCGACTACGTCTTCGTCAACGGGGCGGCCGTCGTAGCCAACGGCCGCCCCACCGGCGAACTGTCCGGCGAAGTTCTCAAGCCCAGCGCTCCACGCTGAGCTATCCCACTTCCTGATTCGCCCGCTCAAGCAGCGCCCGCATATACGCGATGCAGTACGCCGTTCCGGCGCGGCGTATTCCCTCATCGCCGATAAGCTCCGGCACGTGATCCGGCACCACGGTGTTGTCGTAGCCGACCTCCCGAAGCGCCTTCATCACCTGATACATATCCATGTACCCTTCATCCTGAAAGGTCTCATAGAAACGAGGAAACGGTGAGCTGACATTGCGGAAGTGAATCCCGAGGATCTTCCCGCGCCGGCCAAAGTCACGGATCATCCCGTAGACGTCCTTGCCCATCTGGTCGCCGCCTTCCGACCACGTTCCGACGCAGAAAGTCAGTCCCCAATGCGGGCTACCCGGCCCCTCGATCGATTCGGAAATCTGCTCGGCGCGGTGGTAGCCGTCGTAGTGAACGAATACCTTCGCGACACCGTTCATCTTCGCCAGCGGCGGATCGTCGGGATGGAGCGCCAACTTCACGCCGGCCTCCTTCGCCGTCGGAAGAATCCCCTTCATTAGGTACGTGTACGCGTCCCAAATCTCTTCAGCCGAGTATTCACGATCGAACTTCTGCTTCTCGACCTTGTTGCGAAACTCCTCGATGCTAAACTCGCGCGCCCGATAGCCGCGTGGGGTTTCGATCATGGCCGTCGTGTAGGTGTTCGCGGGATGGTAGTCGTAGCACGAGACAGGGATGCCCAGCTTGCCCAGATTGCGCAGGAAGCCCTGGTACGTCTCGATATGCTTGTCGCGACCTGGCTTGCCGAGCTGTACCTCCAGTTCGCGGTAGGCGTAGTGAACACCCGAGAAGATCTTGATGCCGTGACTCTCGTAACGCTTCTGCGTTTCCGCCAAGTAGTCGAGGTCGGCACGTCCTTGAAAGTTGACGCGCGCCCAGCGCAAACCGATCTGCTTGAGAAACAGCAGGTCGTCGTCGGCAATGTCGGACCGCAACCGTCGGCAGAGCTTGATGTTCGATGGATCCTGCTCATCGATAGCGGCGGGTGCAACCGCCGGTAGGGCCAAAGCGCCGGCCGCTAGGGGCAGTTTCAGGAACGTCCTGCGATTACCCTGGTTTAAGGGTTTGGCATTCAAAGGTTTGTCCATCACAAGTCTCCGCAATCGAGTTCTCAGATGCGTTCGACACTCCGGCCTCGACTCAGGGGCGATACGGAAGGAGCGGCCGCAATCTGCGATACGTCTCGTCCGCGATCAAACGATGGCCGCGAACGTTGGGGTGATTATCCCACGGTGCCAGCTTCAGAGCACTTGTGTCCGGGAAGTCGCGCAAGCTCTCATAGAGATTAATGACCTCGAAACCGTGCTCCTTGCCGAGATCAACAACCGAGCGTATGTTTCGATGACCGCCTGGCGGTTCTCCAAAGTCCGGGATGAGGACGAGAATGACGGGAACTCCCGCTTCGTCGCACAGCCGCGCCATGCGATCGAAACCCCATCGCAGCAACTCGTCTCGATAGGGCAAGAGACGCGGCCGGACCGCCGCCCTTTCGGTATCGGTGTCGATATTGGCCCGCTTCGCAATCTCATACAACTCCGGGTACTCTTGCTCGGCGAAACCAAGGCTGCGAGCCAAGTCGAGCGCGGCGAACATCGGCTCACCCACCTGCGCTTCAAACAGCACCGCGTCCGGCTTGAAGTCCCACGCCACCTTCTCGAGAACGTTGAGCTTGCGGAGCGGACCGTGGCTCATCACCGAGAAGTTGAGGATCTCGTAACGATAGTCGTCAGGACCCCGCCGTTCGCGGTTCAACCGCTCCTCGATCAGCGCCTCGAAGGTTTGATGATCCTCGACGCCTCCCCCGACCGATCGCGACGCCCCGAGCAGTGCGATGCGATAGACGCCGGGTTCTTTCTTCTTCTCGTATTCGCGATCACGCATCCCCCAGCGATTGGTCGTAAGAAGCGCGCCCTGGTAGATCTCGCTGGCGGATGGAACCAATTCCACGCCGGCGAAAGTCCCAGATCCCCGAAGGAGTTCGGTGTTCGTGCTATCCACCCAGTCGGCGGGCTTCTCCCGATGCAATTGCCAAAGCTCAGGACTGAAGCGCACGTCGTGCGTCAACTTCTCGTAGTAACCGCGCTGCATCGTTTCCAAGTCGCGGGCATTGAGTTGAAAGTTTCTCAGTTCGCGTACGTTCCCCGCCAAGGAGGGAGAGACCGCGAGTACTGCCGGAAACAGCCCCGCCATCAAGATCAGCACTGCCGGCAACGCCGTCTGCAACGCCGGGCGAAAGAACGTATTTGACATGCCATGGTGCGAGCCGTCGGTAGCATCTGGAGTTCGTTCTCCGGATGTGCGGCCAAACCAGATCGCCGCCGCACCGAGCGCGCACAGGCCCGCCGCGATCGCGATCGCGTCCATCGCCGATACGTTGGCGAAAGCTGAGATCACCAGCCACCAGTGCTCAAACGTTTCCGAAGTCCATAGCGACCACAGCAGAACAATCAATACAAACGTTCCCACTGTTCGCCCGACACGCCCTGCCTCTTCCGTCCACCCAAGCGCTCGCTTGGTTAGGGTTCGCTTCTTGCCTGCTCTGGCGTCCCAAATCATGTTGGCCATAACCAACACGGCCAGCGCCGACCAGAAGACAACATCCTGCGCCCGCAACGGAAACTCACCGACCAGCCAAAAGGTTTGATACGAATGCAGTAACCAGGTCGCGATGAAAGCAACACACGTAGCGGTCACCAGCGCCGCGGTCTGCCCCCAGGCCTTCACGCGGAAATAGACTGGGTAGAAGACTATCTTTTGAATGAAGTCTTTCCAATAGATATTGATGCGCCGCCAGAAATCGAGGAAGCTTGAGGCGAGCATGTACCGATGATGCGTCTCGGGAAGGTGGAAGCCGAATAGGTGAAGCATCCCGATCGCAAGATGGAACGTTCCTGACACTTTCAGATACAGCAGAAACGTTGCGACAACGTAGCGTGCCGCGCTCCCCGCATCCACGACTTCGGGTAGTCCGATCACCAGGTTCTGATAGACCCAACGGTATCCCAGCAAGTGGACCGTCCCGCGGAACATCCAATCGATGCCTTTCTGGTAAATCGCGAAGGCGTCGCCGTTGTAGTAGGTCCGGCAGAACGTCTTGTAATCCACCACCGGAAATAGCGGGAAGAACAGGTTCGGCGCCATGAAAAAGTAAGCGCCGGCGCGCCAGAATCCGAACGGAGCCGTGCGGTGCTTCAGGTCGTAGAGATACACCGCCAACCGAAACATGAATAGCGATGCCAAGACTGGAAAAGCAGGCTTCGGGATCGGCAGCGACAGCCATTCGCCCCGTCCGGCCGCGAGCGTTCCACACGCAACCAAGATCAACATCACCCTTGCCCCGAACCGGATCGGTAGATGGCAGAGCAGAATCAGAAGCCCACCGCCCGCCACGATCCAGAACGCGATCAGACGCGTGAAGACAACCGGCATCACGGCCAGCGAGATCAGAACGAAGAACGGCATCCGAAAGCGGGCGGGCAGGAGATGATGGACAACAAACCCGACGCCGCAAAGAGCAAGAAGACGCAGAAAGCCAGCGCTCTCCAGGTGGAACGTGTAGACAATTGCCGCGACGAGCAGATACTGGACCGCAAGCCAGCCAAGGCGCGGAAGCGAACCTAGGAACGAGGAACCGACTCGATCGGACTCAGTGGCCAACGAACGAAGTTACCATTCTCGACCGCATCCCGGAAGGGGAGTGTGGTGCGCAAGAGAGGACTTGAACCTCCACCCGGTGTAACCCGGACTAGGACCTGAACCTAGCGCGTCTGCCAATTCCGCCACTTGCGCACAGACGATAAGGAGCCGCTCGGTAGCGGCCCCATATCGAGTATTCTTGCAGCCACTCTCACGGGTGTCAATCCGCACGCCGGCGCGGGGCAAACAGCAATCCCAGAAGCAAACAGCCAGGTCGGCCCGAATCCCTCAATCGTCGTCCAGCACTTTCGCCCCGAGCGCACCGCCCGCGGCGCCGAAGCCCACCATGACGACGAGCATCATGATCAAACTCATGAGCACGAGAAAGCCCAAAGCAGCTGGATTGTCGAGTACTGCGAGCACCTGTTGCTTTACTTCGTCCTGCCCCGGCGTTTCTTCGATCTGTTTCCGGAAGGCCTCGCTAAAGCCGCTGCCATCGCCAGCCACTGCCCAAGTAATCGCGGTGAAGACGAGCGTGATCGCAAAGGTCAGAATCCCCGTCATCACTCCGAGTCGGGCACCCTGAGCCGGCGTCGGTCTTGCGCCCGATTTGCGGCGATAAAGGTAAACAGAAAGGAAAGCGCTTGCCGGATACCATACGAAGCACAACAGATTCAGGAGCGGCACGTTCGATAAGAATGCCGCCAGCAACCCACCAAAGTAGCTCGCACGGAGCGCGTTCGAATTGCCGAAGCCAATCGGCTGGTTGCGCTTCTCGTTAGTCGCTTGCTCCAAGCGGACGCGCTCCAAAGCGCCTTTCGCTTGCGCTAGTTCTGCTTCCTTCGCTTCCTGACTCAATGGCCGCCCGCACATCGGGCAGAATTGTGAGTCTTCTGGAATCGATGTGCCGCAAGTGCAGGTGGAACTCATTCAATCTTCCTTGCCGATATCCGTCTTAGCGCACTACTTCCGGTCTGACCAGTGTTGACTCCGCCAGGCCCGAGGCAACCGCGCGGCCGACCGTCAACCCCACCGCCAACCCCGTGACGAACCGCAACTCCGCTGGTAGTACCGCGATACCCGTCGCTTCCAGGGCCCAGCTCGCCAGGCACACCGCTGCGGCGCCAACCATCGCGCGGCGCGAACCAAACCCGGGTGACGCGAGCCCCCCTGCCACCATACCCCAATACACACCGAAGCACCGCACACAAACCGCCAACGGCTCTCCGGCCAACGACCATACACGTTCGACTTCCTGATGACAGAAAGGACGAAATGCCGCGTAGAGCACGGCGGCCTCCGCGCGGTTTTCCGATGCCAGTACCGGAGCCAGCACCGCCGCCGTCGCAAAAGTTCCAAATACCAAGGAGAAAGTCCAGCGCACCGACACCTCTTTACGAGAACGCCGCCAAACCCGTCACCCGCTGACCAATGATAAGGCCGTGGATATTGTCCGTTCCCTCGTAGGTCTTTACTGTTTCGAGGTTCGCCATATGACGAAAGACGGGGTACTCATCCGTGATCCCGTTCGCGCCCAGCAGGTCACGCGCTCTCCTCGCCACTTCAAGGGCCATCCAGGCGTTGTTCCGCTTCAGCATCGAAATATGAAAGTACTTGAGCCGCCCCTGCGACCGGAGGCGGGCCGCATGCAAGGCTAGCAATTGCGCCTTGCTAATCTCGGTGATCATCCAGGCCAGCTCGTTCTGTACGAGCTGATGTGACGCCAACGGCTGGTCGCCGAACTGCTTCCGCAGCAGTGTGTACTGCCTGGCGGTTTCATAGCAATCCATCGCTGCTCCGATGCATCCCCAGCCGATTCCATAGCGAGCCTGTGATAGACAAGCGAGGGCCGTCCTCAGGCCCAACGCTCCTGGCAGGGCGTTTTCGGCGGGAATCCGGCAGTCCACGAATGACAAGCTCGATGTCACCGACGCCCGCATCGACCATTTGCCGTGGATGTCCGTCGTCGTGAATCCCGGCGTGCCCTTCTCGACGAGGAAGCCGCGGATCTGCTCTCCCTCGCGCGCCCACACCACCGCCACGTCCGCCAGCGTACCGTTTGTGATCCAGGTCTTTTCGCCGTTCAGCAAGAATGAATCGCCGTCGCTCACCGCGTGCATGCGCATGCCGTTGGGATTCGAGCCGAAATCGGGCTCCGTCAGGCCGAAACATCCGATCTTCCCGCCGCTTCTTAACTCCGGTAACCAGCGCTGCTTCTGCGCGTCACTGCCGTACTCGTTGATCGGCCACATCACCAGGGCGCTCTGCACCGAGACAAAACTCCGCAACCCGCTGTCGCCTCGCTCCAACTCCTGCATCAGCAGGCCGTATTCCACATCCTCCATGCCCGCGCAACCGTATCCTTCAAGGCTGGCGCCCAAGAAACCCAACTCACCCAGTTGGGGAATCAGGTCTAGCGGAAAGCGGCCTTCCCGGAAGCACTCCTTGATGACCGGTAGCACGCGCTCGTCCACGAACCGCCGAGCCGTTCGCCGGACGAGCTTCTCCTCCTCGGAGAACAGGCCATCCACGTCAATGAAATCCACACCTCGAAACGGAAACATCAGGTTCTACCAGGTACTCAAGACCCTCCATCGTATCGCTACCGCGCTGAATCTGACACTTGGTTGGGAAAGAGAGCCATAGGAGGGTAGTAGACCCATAGTCCCAGGTAGCTAAGGGGTTCTACGAATTGGCTGTTCCTCGGGCAGTTGATATTCTGGCATTGCTCCCAGAAAAGAGCGACGAGGAAAAGCAATGAAACCTTTAGATTGGCTATTGAGATTAGGCATCTGGCGGGACACCCGAGCACAAGACATGGTGGAATACGCCCTGTTGGCAGGCTTCGTAGCGGTGGCCGCCGGTGCGGCATTCCCTCCGATCGCCTCAGACATATCGACCATCTTCTCCAAGCTAACCAGCATCGCCGACGGCGCTGCCGCGAGTTAGTTCGCTCGAGTCGTCCCCTTCCCGGACCAGTCACACGGACAAGAGTCGCCTACTCTCGAATCTTGAACGCGCAGGTGGCTTGGTCGACCTGCACGTGTAAGATCAACTTCTTGAGCTTCTTGAGTTTACCTCTGTACAGAAAATAGACAAGTCCGGCCGACGGGCTCGCGATGTCGTCACCCTCAAGGGCGTAGAGCGGGATGATCCGCTCCGGCAATTCGTCCTGGTGGAGCTCGCCGATGGGAACATTTGGCGCCGGAGAGCGCGGCTGGGGGCGGTTCTCCTGCGGGTCCGCGTTCGGATCTCCGGGAAACCGTGGCTCCCGCCTCGGCCGACCAAAGATCACGCCGCCGGTTCGGCCGTGCTGATCAATCGTCCCGGCCGATGCCTCGACATGTGGATGGTGACTCCCCTGTGCCCACTCCTTGTGCAGTAACTGAGCCAATACGAGTTGAGGTTCGGCGGGTGTTTCGGGTCGATCAAGGCCCTTCCACTCTAAGCTGAAAGCGCTGGCCGGCAACGTCAGCTTCCGGCCCGGCTGTGGAAACGCGCCTATCTCAAAGATCAAGACCCCAGGAATGTGCTGCATCCCGCGCGGGCTGGGCAGACTACGCCGCAGGTAGTCCACTCCGATAACCGCGCCATCCACAGCGCACGAGTGCCGGTAGGCTTCCGGGGACTCCCGCACGGCGAGTTCCGAGGCGAGCGCCCCAATCGGGGTCACCACGAGCACAAATGTCGCGAGTGTTCGCCTCATCCGTCGTACCGCGTCCCTATCTTATCCCCACTGGTAGTCTCTCCCAGCCGGCAATGTCTCATTTCTCACGCTCCCGTCCTCCTCAAGATCAGAAACAATAGAGTGACAACGTTCGAATTGCCGTTTGGGGGGAACTCATGTCTGACGAACAGATCCAAAAAGGGCGCCGCTGGATCGAGCAAGCGTCGAAGATCGTCGGCTTCACCGGCGCCGGTATCTCGACCGAATCGGGCGTCGCTGACTTCCGTAGTCCCAACGGTGTCTGGGCCCGCAACCGGATGGTCTGTTTTCAGGAATTCGTAAGTAACGAAGCCGACCGGATCGAGTCTTGGCGGCAGAAGGTTGAGAGTTGGCCCGAGATGCGCGACGCGCAGCCGAATACCGGACACAAGTCTTTCGTCGAACTCCACCGCGCAGGCAAGCTCAGCGCCATGATCACCCAGAACATCGAGCGCCTTCACCAGCGCGCCGGCCTACCGGACGAGCTTGTGTTCGAGCTCCACGGAACCACAACCGAAGCCATGTGCCTGACCTGCGGCGACCGCATCGACATGAACGAAGCCGTTGCCCGCGTTAAGGGAGGCGAAAAGGCTCCAAAATGCCGCAAATGCAGCGGCCTGCTCAAACCCGCAACCGTCTCCTTCGGCCAATCAATGCCCCAAGACGTCATGCTGGCCGCTCAACAAGCCGCCGAATCCTGCGACCTGTTCCTGGCGGTCGGATCGTCGTTGGTCGTCCATCCCGCAGCCAGCCTACCGGCGATCGCGAAAGAATCCGGCGCCAAACTCATCATCATCAATCGCGAAGAAACTCCTATCGACCAGGCGGCCGACTTGGTCGTGCATGGAGAAATCGGTAGTATCCTGCCGGCGATGGTCGGAACCACCGACCCCTAAGAGCCCCGCTAGCTCACCAGGCAAGCGCGTAGGATTTGTGCCGCCGCGGACTCGCCGCGCCGAACAGCATGCCCCGTTCCGGATCAACCATCAGGGCCGTCGTGTCACCCAGAGACCAGTCACCCGCCGGGCGCGTCTGGTGCCCCAACTCCGCAAGCTTCTCAATGACCGCCGTGTCGATACGATCCTCAAGCCGCATCACGCCGGGTGAGAACCGCCGAGGGTAGAATGAACTCGGGAAATCGAGAATCTGAAAGTAAGGCGCGTCGATCGCTTCCTGAATGTCCATCTCGAAGTCAACGACATTCACCAGGAACTGCAGGTTCACCTGGTCTTGCACGTCTCCGCCAGGAGTGCCCCAAGCCAAGAACGGCTTACCATCTTTCAGCGCCAGGCTCGGCGTCAAGGTCGATCGCGGCCGCTTGCCCGGCTCTAGCTTGTTGGCCTTGTCCTCGTCCAGCCAGAAGATCTGTGCGCGCGTTCCCAGCACGAAGCCCAGCCCCTCGATGATCGGCGAGTGGCGAAACCAGCCACCGCTCGGCGTTGCCGAAAACACGTTCCCTTCAGCGTCCGCCACCCGAGTACCGGTGGTTCCCACTTCCCCAGGACGGAAGTCGATCGCCTCGGGAATCGGGCGGTGCGCGGCCTGTTGCGGCTGGAACGGATACGGGTCACCCGGCCTGAGTGTGACCGAAGCATGTTCGAGATCAATCAAGTCACGCCGCTTGGCCGCGTATTCCTTCGACAACAACCCCTGTTGCGGAACGCCGACGAAATCCGGGTCCGCGTAGTACCACTCGCGGTCCGCAAAGGCGAGCTTCATGGCCTCAGCGAGAAGATGAATGTACTCAGGCGAGTTATGTCCTAACGCTTGCAGGTCGTAGCCTTCCACGATGTTCAACGCCTGCAGCAGGACGGGACCCTGCGTCCAGAAACCTGCCTTGTAGACATCAATGCCGCGGTAGGTGGTTCGCGTCGGCTCTTCGATTCGCGAATGAAAGCCCGCTAGGTCCGCGACTTCGAGCAGCCCCGCTGATTCGAACCCATTCGCATCTTTCAATTTGAGGTTCTTCTGGAAGGCGACGATCTCTTCCGCCATCTCGCCGGCATAGAATAGGTCGCGAGCCGCTTTGAGTCCGGCGGACCTACCTTCCTCTTTGTGCGCGGCTTCCGCTTCGACGAGGCGTGTGAGGGTTCGTGCGAGATCGCGCTGCACGAACAGATCACCGATCTCGGGCACCTTGCCGTCAGGGAGAAAAATCTTACCCGATGTCGTCCACTCCGAGCGGAACCGTTGTTCCTGCTCCTCGATATGCATCTTGAACTCGGGATGCACAGCAAACCCGCGCTCCGCTAGATCGATCGCCGGAGCCAGCACTTCGCCCAGAGACATCGTGCCGTGCTCGTCGAGCGCCAGAATCAGCGTGTCGACCACGGACGGGACAGTTGCCGCCAGAAACCCGTCCATTGGAACGAGGTCGATATCGCGGCTCTGAAACCACTCGATCGTCGCCGCGCGAGGCGCCGTTCCCTGGCCGCTCAGCGAGATGACCTTTTTCTCATCAGCAAGGTAGATCAGCACCGGGACTTCTCCACCGATGCCGAAGCGGTCAAACTCGACGACAGCCTGCGCGAACACGGTCGCCACGCCGGCATCAATCGCGTTGCCGCCGTTCTTGAGCATCGTCAAGCCGGCGTCGCTAGCTTGGTGATGGCCTGATACGACAGCGCCGCGCGTCCCCATAATCAGGGGCCGGGTAGCTGCGTCAAGCCATGCCGCCTCCCAGGCAAGACTCAGCAGACAAAGAAACAATGTGATGAAACGTCCACGGCTCAACTTCACGTTCTACTCCTAGCGAAACTCGGGCGTCATTATACGGGCATCGGGGCATGCCTCGTTGAACCAGCGCTGAGCGTCCAAGTCCAACATCCCGGCCGGGTCGCGCTCCTGGTATCTCGCCTACTACTCAAAAACCGCCGTAACGATGTTGCTGCAAACGTCGTTTACGCAGATCTGAATGGGGACCGCCGGGCCGGAAGGGCTATTCGTCGGAATCACATTGAACTGATTCACACCGCAGACAAGGCCCGGCGCCGAGCCGGCGTAGTTCTGGTTGACCTCGTCTCCGTCTACGAGTATCTGGACTGGCAACTGGAGCCGCGGCAGGGGTTCCGCGAACGGCCCGAAGCCTCCATCCGGGCAAGCGGGGTCAGTTATCCCTCCTCCTGTGCCGTAGACGATGACGAACCCGTCGCTAGGAGCGGGGTTGTCCGGTCCATTCGTTGTGAAGTCAGGATTCAAAATCGCCCCCTGGCCCTGGCCGGAGCCATCGAGCGCAAACAGACCTGGATTTGCCTCCATCACAGGTACCTCGACGACATTCGAGACGTCACCAGCAAACCCAACTTGCACCTCGACGACCGGTGGTTGTTCGCCTTTTCCCGAGAGATTGAACGGGAAACCAACAGTAGGCCGATAAATGAAGTTGTTTTGGGTCTCCGATGCAAAAGTCATGGGGTTCGGTTCGCCGTCCACGAGAACACTGGCCTCGCCCAGCACTTCCAACAGATTACCGTCCTGGCCGACAGTGAGAAAGGCCGGCATCTGCGGGCCAATCAGTCCCCCCACTACTACCGAAATTTGCTGGGGTGATGCGCCAGGTCGAAAGCTTGCCCCATTGCCGATCCCGTTGCTAAACACGAACGGAAGGGTGATCCGAGTCGCAGTTCCATCCCACGGACCGCCCCCAAACTCGGGCTGGAATGCGTTCGTAGTGATCGTCGCGCCGGGCCCGTTGATCCCTGCGAGATGCGATTGTCCGAAACGATCAAAGTCGATTGCTGTAACGTTCGAGTCGAGGTAAGTTTGATACGTGATCTGGGCGAGACGGGGGTGGTGCATAGCGAGCCAACCATCAAAGGGGCCGCGTCGGGTCGGGGAGATCGCGTTCGGGGTAGTATCCAGTTGCGAAAATGTCAAACCCACAACCGCTGTAGCCCCATTTGGATCGACATCCATGCCGGCCACCTGATCGAATTCGCTGCCTCCTCCATAGGTCGTCCCATGGAAGACTGGTTTCCCTGTTTCCGGGTCCGGCTCCATAAACGTCACTATGTAGCTTTGCTCGCCTGGGTTGGTACTCATAGCGGCGTTCTCATCTACAGGGACATCGTTCGAGAGGGTGTTGTAAGAGCAGTACAGTCTGTCCCGCGGGATGGGGCTCACACTCTCAAAAACCTTGCAGCGCCCCTCAGTTTCGTTTCCGGTACCACTCGGCGGATAAAATCCAAACACCTCACCGAAAGGGGCGCTGAACGTTAAATCGAACGAGATAGCAGTGATGTGGATGTCTGCGCCCCCGCGGGGCCCCGGAGGGGGGACGCACTCACTCTCAGGCATGCCGGTCGTCGAATTCGTCGTCGACGTAACGAAGAGATTGTAGTCTTGCTCACCAAAGCAGTTGTTGATGGTCAAGTTACCAAGGCTAATCGAGTCCACGGCGTCGGATCTGTTCCCACCCAGGAAAGACGCTGCTCGATTCGACACCGTTAAGGGCTGGCCCGACGCACCATCAAACTGCACGACCTCAAGAAAGCCGTCGGAGGGCCCTCCTCCGTACCCTTCCTGGATCCGAATCGGTGTCTCGTTTTCGAGGTCGTCATTGGTGATTCTTGATCCCGTGACGACGATGGGGCTCTTACCTGCAGAGTCACCTTCGCCCTTGGTCTGTTCATCTTCGATCTCCATGACGGCGATCGCCCGACCCTCGTCGTCGCCGCTCCCGCCGACTCGTCTGGAGAAAACGAGATTTCCGTCGCCATCAAAAACAGCGGTAAAGCTGTCGCGCCCCCCTCCGACGCCGCTCCCGTCCGTGGTCGGGAAGTTGGGGGATTCCGTCCAACCGGTGACGTAGGCGTTGCCGTTCGAGTCGATTGCAAGCGCGTGGCCCTGGTCCACCAAGAAGCCGCCGACAGTTACCGAATAGGCAGCTAGGCCGGGTGAGAAGTCTGCGATGCGTGCCAAGAAAACGTCACGATTCCCGCCACCTTTCGCCGTGACATCAGGAAAGTCGACTGACTCCGTCCAACCGGTGACGTACATGCTACCGTCAGGGCCGACTTTGATGCCGAAAGCTTGGTCATCGCCGCTGCCTCCCAAATAGGTCGAGTATTCCACCTTCGGATCGATCACAAGCGGCAGGTCGGTGTCATACGGCCCAACCGAGAAACCAACCTGGCCATCGGGACCCAGGTCAAACCGGCCGTTGACGGGCCGTCTCGCTTCCGCCAGCTCTTGGTAGACGACCGGACGGCGCTGCTGTAGCTCACCCACGACCGTCCGCAAAGCCAGGTCACCCTGGTCGTCGACTCGAACGTCCTCGACACCTTCGAACTGAAGCCGAATCCGTGCTGGGTCGGCGCCTGGATTCACGATGAAGTCGTACTCAAGCATCTGCCCTCGGTCGGACGTAGCTTCCTCCGAGCCGCGATAGACCAGATCGATGCCCGGATAAACCTCCTTGAACTTCACGCGTCCATAGTGAGGAACCCCTCGCTGCCAGCGGTCCGGGTCATTGCCCACGAAGTAGTTGGATCGCCCCGGCCGTGGATCGAACTCCTCCGATTCGGCCTGAGGGTTCGCCCCGACAATCTTCATCTCGACGACGTGATCGGTATCCGACTCCGGTTCCCGCAGGCGAGCGACCAACCCATCGGCTTTGAGGAACAGGGGCCGCCCGGCGCCGTGCGAGATATACTTCACCCGCAGGTCGGTCTGCCCGCGGTTCAGCTCGAAACTCACCGTCGCGGCTTTCGTCGAGATTGGCTGCTTAGTGGATGCCGGCGACGCGGACCCGGCCCGCTGCACCTCGGGGACGGGGGAGATCACGACAAGCGCCGCCACCGTCATCAAAAGAAGGGAAGCACTGCGGAAACCTAACGAGAAACGTCGAACCATCGTGGTCGCCTCCTGGCGGTGAGCGGTCCAGTCCTCAGGCCACCTAGCCTGTGGAAATCATACGCTTCTCAAGCCCAGGATTCAATGACGATGCCGACAAATCCTATGCTAAAGTGAAGGATCTATGGCCATCGCGAACACAAAACGATACAGAATCACGAATCCTAATGGTGCCGACCACGCCACCGTTGTGGCCGTGCTTCCCAAGGGCACCGACATCAATGCCTACCTCAAGGACGCCACCAAGCGCTTTGACTGGAAAGCCTGGGAAGAGATGAAGGCGTCCCAGAGCAAGATTCGCGTCGGTCAGCAGAAGCAGAAGCGGAAGTAGTCGCCCGCTTCCCCTCCACCAACGCACGAAGCCCGCTACAAAAGGCGCGCCTGTAAGTTCTTCAGGGCGCGAATGGCTTCCCGCGCCACGTCCGTGTCCGAATCGTGGGTCAGCTTCTCCAGGTGGGCCATGCTCTCCTTGTTCCCATTGATCGAGATCACGTAGGCGATGTGCTTCTTCTGATCGTTGGAACCTGTGGCCAGCGGCTTGTAGAGTTGCTGGAGGATGCCCGCATCGCGTGACAGCTCGGTAAGGAAAGGACGCGCTTCAAGGCGGTGAAAACTTGAGTTCAGGCCGTCGTAGAGGTAGGTCAGGAAGCTCGTGTCGCCCAGGCCAACCGCGCCAAACGCCATGGACAACCGTGCCGACTCGCTCTTTTCCCTGGAGAAGGCATCAAGAATGGACTGCAAGTCTTCCTGATTGCCCAGCCTTCCCAGCCCCTCGGCGGCAGCCGCTCGCAGTTGCTTGTCCTTGTCCTCTAGGTACCGTTGAAACAGCGGACGCTGCTCTTGATCGCGCATCTTGGCGACCGCGATCAGTGCTTCGCGTCGGATCTTCTTTTCCTTGTTTCGCTCGACCAGGTTCAGCAGTTCGGGGATACCCTCTTTCACCTGTAGTTGACCCATCGTGCGGGCCGTCTCGAACTGCACGTCCTCGTCGAGGTCACGCAGCAGGAAGACCATGTCGGGCCCTACACCCTTGTCACCGATCTTGCGAATCGTTCGAACGCACTCGATGATGATCGTGCTCTCGCGCGCACGCAGTCCCTCGACGAGTTGAGGCATCCCTTCCTTGCCGCGCAATACGCCGATAGCCCGCGCCGCGTTCGCCCGCGACTCCGTGCTCGTGCCGCCCGTAATCAGCCGGCCCATCGCCCGCACGACATCGCGGGACACCTGGCTCTGCATATAGGGGTCAACGACCTTCGGCTCCGGCTCGGAGAAACGCCCCTTAATGTTCGACCCGAGGGACTTCAGCGCGGCCGTCCAGCCGGTCTTCACATAACCCGGATAGTAGAAGTTCACTAGCCCGTCCGTCGCCATGATCTGGATCTCGGGCGTCGAATCGCGCGTCGCGCGCATCAGTGGTACCAAGCTGTGCTGCGTGTCGAGACGTAGGATCGCTCCCACAGCTTCCGCCCTTACGTCGGTCACCGGGTCATCCAGCAACTCGGCAAGCGCCGGGATATCATCCGACGTGCCTTCCTTGCCTACCTTGTCCGCAGCCTTCGCGCGCTCTTTCGGATCAGGGTCCTTCAGCAGCGCTACCTGCGCTGAGAGGGAAAGCGTGATAAACGGGACAACGAGAAGGGCACTACGTCGGAACAGTCCGAGTCGCTTCATGGGCCGAAAACCTCCTGTTTCGCGGGGTCTGGCAAAACCAGAGTCCGCATCTAGAGTGTGCGAACACGGCCCTTATTATACGTACTCGAGTTCGACCTTCTTTGTGATCAAACCCGCATCAAACCCCATCTGAAGCAACTTCCGCGCCGATTCCATCACTTCCGGCGCCATGTCGGTTGTATGGTGGTTCACATACATCCCGACAAACGTCTCGGCGGTCGCGATGTCAAGGCCGCGCGAGAACTCCATGGCGTAACTCAACGCCTCGTCTCGATTCTCAAGAGCATAGACGATGCTTGCGCGCAGGCATTTGACGCATTCCTTCTGGACATCAGGGGTCAAGCTGCGCAAGATCGCGTTCGCGCCCAACGGAAGCGGTAGATTGTACTTCTCTTTCCACCACACACCCAAGTCCAAGGCCCGGTGCAAACCGCTGCGGTCATACATCAACTGCCCTTCGTGGATGATCAGGCCCGCCTCGACGCTGCCATCCTGCACACGCTCCAGGATCTGGTCAAAAGGAACTACGACGGCTTCGAAATCGGGTTGATAGAGCTTCAGAGCCAAGTAAGCCGTGGTCTGAAGACCGGGAACGGCAACCTTCTTGCCCTTGATTTCCTCGGGGGCCATCCCTCGCTTCGCCACGACCAACGGCCCATAGCCGTCGCCCACACTCGACCCGGGAGAAGTCAAGATGTACTTGTCCGCGACGTACGGATAGGCGTGGTACGAAATCGCCGTCATCTCGTAGCGACCTCGTTTCGCCTCATCATTCAGCGTCTGGATGTCGCTGAGTTGATGCTCGAATCGGACCGACGACGACCGCACTTTTCCGGTCGCCAAGCCATAGAACATGAAGGCATCGTCCGCGTCAGGACTGTGTGCCACAGTTATATTCTTCAGGGGAGAATCCATATGATTTGTTTGGCCCGCGCCGCTCTTCTTGGCGTCCTCAACCGTTGTTAGAATCAGTGCGTAGAAAACTCTACGGCTTTCGGACCCACCAGCGCCGCAGCTTAAGGATTGCGTCCGCCCGGTCGAAAATTGAACTTCTCTGCTAATGTAGCAGACCGATCACGAACATCCCGAGGCCCATTCCCAGCCTACTCTCGAGAGCTCCTATGTCCGAAAACACCACACCACAGGTGATCGCAGGCGTATCCGACCTGATGTTCACCTCAAAGATTTCCGAAACAGCACGCCACCTTGGTGTCTCAGTTGGCTTCGCGGGCAATCAGGAGGTGCTTCTCCGCAAGACCGCCCAACCACCCGCCATGATCATTCTGGACCTGAATCTCAAATCGCTCGATCCGGTGGCGCTCATCCGCGACCTCAAGGGCGATTCCGATTTAGCGAAGGTCCCCATCACCGCCTTCGTCAATCACGAATGCGCCGATTTGATCGAAGGAGCCCAACAGGCCGGCTGCGACGCCGTCCTCACCCGGGGCGCCTTTTCAAGCGGCCTACCCGAGATTCTAGGAAGCCTCACTCGCTAACCTTCTCCACCGCGTGCCGCGGGGCTGTGCCGGCGCCTAGGTAACTGGAAGCCCGTCCCCTAGGCGCGTGCCTCCCGGCGGGCCGCGTCGACCTCCAGGTCGACGTAGATCGGCCAAAGGCCGATGGGTTTCATCACCAGAGGTGATGATCACCGGTTCGTAAACCGAATCAACGCTTCCAGCTTCTCCCGAGCTTTCCCGCTGTCAATCGACTCTGCCGCCAGCCGCGCGCCTTCCGCAAACTGATCGGCTTGCCCTGCCGCCACCAGCGCCGCCGCCGCATTCACAACGACGATGTCGCGTTTGGGCCCCGCCTCACCCGACAGAATCGCCTTTAGAATCGCCGCATTCTCATCGCGCTCTCCTCCGGCGAGGTCCTCCTTCGAAGCGCGTTGCACACCAAACTTCTCAGGATTGACTTCACGCTCCGTCACGCTTCCATCGCGAACTTCAGCTACGCGCGTCGGACCGGTCGTCGTAATCTCATCCAAGCCATCGTGCCCGTGAACCACGAACGCCCGCGAAACGCCTAGGCGCGCCAACGCCTCCGCGATCTCCGGCACACGCCCGCCATCGAACACGCCAATCACCTGCGCCGCCGCGCCCGCCGGATTCGTCAGCGGCCCCAGCAGGTTGAACACTGTCCGCATCTTAAGCTCCGCGCGAACCGGCCCGGCATGTTTCATCGCCGTGTGAATCGTCGGAGCAAACAGGAACCCGATTCCCACCTCATCAATCGACTGCGCCATCCGCTCCGGCGTCAGCGCGACATTCACACCCGCTGCCTCCAGCACATCGGCGCTGCCGCAGCGGCTCGAAATCGACCGGTTTCCGTGCTTTGCCATTGAGACGCCGGCCCCAGCGACAACAAACGCACTCACCGTCGAGATATTGAATGTCTGCGAGCCATCACCGCCCGTGCCGCAAGTGTCGACCAAAGCTGTCCCCGGCGTTTTACAGGGGATCGGGGTCGCGGCTGCCCGCATGGCTCGGGCGAACCCCACAATTTCGTCCACCGTCTCGCCCTTCATCGCAAGCGCGGTCAGCAGCGATCCGATCAACGCCGGCGAGGACTCACCCGCCAGGATCTCGCCCATCACCGACACGGCCTCGTCTTCGGACAGGTCCTCCCGCCGAACCACTTTGTGCAGTGCTTCGCGCACAGTCGCCCTCAAGTTTGCGCTCCCTTGAATCGATCTCTTATGATGAGGTGCTTCGGCTGTCCCACGTAGTTCCCCCCCGAAATCCTATCACGCGTCGATTGACCGCATGAAAATTCACGAGTATCAGGCAAAGGGCGTTCTGCGCCAGTACAACGTCCCCGTTCCCCGAGGCGAAGTCGCCTTCACTTCCGACG
>Ga0114999_10002418_pt1 | contig 24633 bp, 22 predicted proteins | sample ArcticOcean_MG_C_3_FD_89820 | JGI IMG/M metagenome (GOLD analysis project Ga0114999, IMG submission 89820) | Marine microbial communities from western Arctic Ocean - ArcticOcean_MG_CB8_126 | ecosystem: Environmental > Aquatic > Marine > Oceanic | place: Arctic Ocean: Canada Basin | collected...
AAAAATATTAAGCTTGAACAAAAAATTTTTTTTAATTTATTCATTTATTTCAGGTGATTTAACTTTAGCAAAAGGAACAAAGGTAATAGTAAACATTAGAGAATTTTTTTGTTCCATATCGTCATCTTGATAAAATTCTCTTCTATAAGCTAAACCTGCAGTTAAACAATCAATGCTATACTGGTAATCAAGATTATAAAGTTCGGTACTTTCGGTTTTAAAGTTCTTTTTTGTGCTAAAAGTTAACCTATTATTGTTATTAAAGTTTAAACTAATTCCTGAACTTGCATAATGTTCCTCGCCTCTATGATTTTGTTCTTCCAAATAATCTATATTGAATTGAATTTTTCCAAAATTTAACTTAGATGAAACTTCATTATAATTTATGTCATTTAAATTGTGATCAACTGAAAATTTATAATCAATACTTCCTATTTCAGAAAAATTATAATTTATTTTACCAACAACATCTGACATTTTTTGATCTAAGGAGCTTTTAGAAGGCATATCTTTGTTTTCTTCGTAATTAAAAACTTGTCCTATTGACAATGATATCTTCTCTCTTGAGCTGTTATTTTTCATATTTTCATCTATTTTAAAGTCTAAACCTAAAATAGCGCTTAAACCACGTTCTATTTCAGCGGTTTTATTTAAAGCGTATAAATTTTCGTAATTTAAAGTTATATCTTTTTCATTCAATTTTCTCATGCTGCCAGGAGCATACCTAAGCATTATATTTGGTGAGAAGATGTTTGTAAAATTCTTACTATCTTTTTTTAATGGCAATGAGCTCTTGTAAGAAACAACACCAGCCAATTCATTGATAGTTTTATCATCTTTATATTCGTTAGTATTTTTAGTTTGATAATTCGTATTTCTCAGCATTCCTTCTAATGTGTTAAGAAAACCATTCTTTGTAATAAGAGATGAAGGATTCCATATAATATCATTTGTTAAAAAAGACTTTTCTTTATTAGTTTCGTACTTAGTATAAAAAGTATCTGTTTTAAAATTTATGTTACCAAACTTTTCAGTAAAAAAATTTTTTCCGAATATAATATTTGGTAAAATCATCTCGTATTGATCTGAATTCTTTTTCTTTCTTAAATCTTGATATATATTAGCACTTACATCAAAAAACATATCGTTTTTTGAAAATGTATATTTAATCTCATTAGATAAAGTTGTATTTTCAGCTTTCACTAATTCAGTATTGATATCGTGTTTTCTAAAATATGTATTATTTGATGCTCTTTGAATTGTTGCGAAAAAATTACTTTCATAATTTTTTGTTGAATCAGAAATCAAATTTAAATCAGCAAAAATATGATTTCTAGATCCACCTGTTTTAGTTTTTGATATATTTTTGTAACCTTCTGTATAACCAGTATCTAAAGTTAAAAATCCATTTTTAAACGCTTGTCTATATTCATTTAAAAATAATATTTTTTCTTTTGTATAAATTTTTGGGGAAAAAGTAAGATCTTTATCTTTGTCTATTGCCCAAAAGTAAGGTGTGGTAAATCCTAGTCCAAGATTAGTGCTATTCGTAACAACTAGTGGTAAAAAACCTGATTGTCTTTTTACTGTAGGATCGGGATGAAAAAATCTTGGAAAGTAAAATAAAGGTATATCAAAAACTTTTAAAGTGGCATGTTCGTAATATATAGTTTTCTTAGCTTTATCATGAATAATTTTTTTAGCTCTTAATGTCCAAGGTGGACATTTCTCTCCTTCTTTTTTACATACTGTAAATATACCCTTAGATAAAGTTGTTTTATTACCAGATATCGATATATCATTTGCCACAAATCGTGGATCAAACTCTCCATCAAGTCCAAAGTTTTCCTCATCTAAGGCTACACTAACGTCGGAACCAATCATTTCTTTTTTTTTGGTATCTATATGAATTTCTTTAAAAAAATATTTATTTTTACTTATGTCTTTTATTTTTATTTCTCCTACTGATGAAAATAAATTGTTATTTATATCGTACTGGAACATGCTTACCTCAATTACGTTTCCATCTTTATCGGTTAATATAGAATTATAACTTGAACTAAGTATTTTCTTTTCTACATTATATGCAATATTTTTTGATAATAGATTATAATCATCACTTAATAGTATTTTTGTATTATCAAAAGTAAGTATCATATTATTCAATTTGTCATATGTAGCTTTGCTTGTTTCTAAAATATTACCCTCAACGTCTATAATTTTTACATTACCTTCGATTAGTAAAAACTCTTTTAGTTTTTGATACGTAATTTTGTCTGCATTAATAAGTTTTCCTTCAGAGTCGGTTGCTGTCACAGAACCTTTTCCTACAAGAATTTCATTATCCTTATCTATTAATAATTCTTTAGCACTGATATTAAATTCGTCTGCATAAATTTTCAAATTAAAAAACAATAGGCTTATAAAAAAAATAATAAATATTTTTATCTTATTTTTGGTTTGCATGTATTGCTCCTACGGTTCCAAAAATAAAAATAATAACTATTGGCATCCAGACTGAAATTACTATTGGTATTTTTTCTGTTTTTCCCATTACAGACGAAAGGTCATTAAAAAAGTAAATTACAACACTTGTAATTATGGTCATAAATATGTAGGCCAAATTATTATCTTTTAAATTTGTTCCTAGAATGAAAACTCCACTTAATAAGATCATACTTAATAAGAAAAAAGGGTATGCAAAGGATCTGTGTAATTTAGCCTCCATATCCTTAGTAGAATAGCCTCTTTCTTTTAAAATCTGAATTTGGTCATCTATATTCCAAAATGAAATTGTATCCAAATTAGAATATAAAGATTTTATTTTTTCCAAATTGTATGTGCTTTTATATGAAAGTATTTTTATGTCATCTTCAATTATCTCACCTTCAGAATTAATAATTTTTGCATTTTTAATTTTCCATTCAAATGAACTTATGTCAGCAGATTCCGCGTCTATTCTTTTTATAAAATTCATATTTTCATTAAATTCATAAATTGTTAATGTCATTAAATTTTTATCTTTTAAATTAATAGATCTTATGATTATATTTTTTCCTGAATTTTTTTCCTTAATCCAAATTCCGTTAGAAGTAATTGCCGCAAGGTAATCTAAATCTTTTTCATACTTACCTTTTATATTTTCGTATTTTTTAACTAAAACGGAGGAGATAGGATTTAATGCTGTTATAATTAAAATTCCTAGAATGGCAGCAGCAATTCCTGGGATTAAAATTATAGATAAATTTGACATACCAGAAACTTTCATAGCAGTAACTTCATCACTTTTATTAATTTTTATAAAAAACCAAATTCCAGATAACAAAACTACAAAAGGAAACATTTCATAAAGTAAACTTGGAATATATAAAGCAGACAGTAAAATTGGTAGGTAAAGTGAAATATCAAAATCTTTAAAAAAATTTATTTCTTCAAAAAGATTTAAAACAAAACCTAAGCAGAAAAAAAGTAATGTTGTGTTTCTAATAGTTTTCAAAAACTCATTAAAAAGATATTTATTGATTATCAAAGATCTGATCATTTTTTTTTAAGATAAATTTTCATATTTAAAGGTTCTATTTAAAAGTATATAAACTGAAGGTGAAATTAAAAATGGAAGTAAATAATAAATTCCAGTATGAGTCCAAGATGTACCTGAATATCTTACAATAATTTCAGCCGTAATTAATATTGTGAATCCTATTAAAAAATAAACAAATTTTTTATAAATATGAATTTTAGAATCTTTTCTTGATATAAGAAGAAAGCTACATATTAATGCTATTAGAGGAATGTAAGTAGGCATACCAAACCTCTTATTAAATTCTATTTTTAAATCCATTAATGATTTTTTATCTAATTTGCAATTTAAAATATTTATATTTTTAGTTTTTAAGCAAAGTAAAATCTTTAGTGTAGAAGTTTCTTGTATTTTTGGAAGAGATATACTTTTTGTGGATATGCCAAGTAGATTTAAACTAAGCTTGTGAAAATTAAAAATATTTAAATTTCCGTCACCTTCGAGTCTTTGTATACTACCATCTAATAAAATTAAATTTTTATCATTTTCACCTATGTAGCCTGATTTTGCTAAAATTGTAGAAGAAATACTTTTATTAGCCGCACCTCCAACTCCCGACAAAATTTTACCATCATCCCTAATAAAAATATCTTTATAAATTCCATTTTCATCTTTTTCACTAACGAAAATTGTAAGATCTTCTACGGTATCGTTAAATTGTTTTTCTTTAAGCAAAGAAGGAATAAATTGCAATTCTGAATTTTTTAATACTGACCTCGAGTAGTTTAACATTGTAGGGTTAATTAAATTTGTAAATATTAATTGTAAAAGCATCACTAATAAAGAAATTCGAAAAAAAAGATTGACAATATGAATTTTGTTTAAACCAGAAGTCCAAAGCACCATTAATTCATTATCTTTTTCGAACTTTAAAATTGTCATCATTGTTGCTATTAAAAAACTAAATGGTATTAACTTTGTTAAAACTTTTGAAATAGTTAAAAATGAGTATAAAAAGTAAATTGCAAAAGCATGCCCATCTTCCAAGACAAGATCTAGGTAATTTACTGCCTGGATAGTCCAAACAATTACTGCTAAAGCAAATAAAGTTATGCTAAAATATCGCAGAAATTCGGAAAAAATATATTTATAAATTGTTTTTTTCATTGTAAAAGTTGTAATAAGTAGTTAATAAATCAACTTTGAATAGAATACAATTTATACGTTAAAGAAAGGCAAAATGACAAGTTTTACGAGCAGTTTGAGTCTCAACAGCGATGCCATAGCTATATTCGTTGACGAAAAGTATGGATATAAAGACAGAAGCAAAATTTTATCAAAAAGTTTTGTTAAAAAAATTAATTTATTTCTAGCTATCGCAAAAAATAAGAAGAAAGAAGATGAAATTATTTCTTTTGATATATCTGACAAACAAAAATGTTTTATTGTTAAAGTAAAAAATAAACATGAAAGTTTTTACCCAGAAGAAAGTGGGGGGCGTTTTTTTTCATATATTAAAAAATTAAAGGATTTACACACAATTGATTTATATATTGATAGTTCAAATTTAGATAAAAAAAAATCGATAGGGTTTTTTTCAGAGTTTTGTTTGGGTTTTAATTTAAAAAGTTATACGTTTAATAAATACAAAACTACAAATAAGGAAAAAATTAATAAAAAAATTAATCTTAAAATTATAACTTTTAATAAAAATGAATTTCAAAAACAATACAAGTATCTTGATTCAATAAAAGAAGGCGTTTTCCTTACAAGAGATTTGGTTTCTGAACCACCAAACGTATTAAACCCAAAAAAATATACAGAAGAAATAAAAAAACTTACTAAACTAGGTTTGAAAGTTGAAATTTTAAATGAAAAAAAATTAAGAAGCTTAGGCATGAATTCATTGTTAGGAGTTGGTCAGGGAAGTGAAAATGAAACTTTTTTAGTAGTTATAAAATGGAATGGAGCAAAAAGTAATTTTGGAAAACCTTTGGCGTTCGTTGGAAAGGGTGTTTGCTTCGACACAGGTGGAATTTCATTAAAACCTGCCAGATTTATGGAAGAAATGAAGTATGACATGGGAGGCTCCGCTGTTGTAGTCGGTTTAATGAAAAGTTTTGCATTAAGAAAAGCAAAAATCAATGCAGTTGGTGTAGTTGGTCTTGTTGAAAATATGCCTGATGGAAACGCACAAAGACCAGGTGATATAGTAAAATCTTATTCAGGAAAAACAATTGAAGTACTTAACACAGATGCTGAAGGTAGACTTGTTCTTGCAGATGCGCTCACATACACAGAAGAAAAATTTAAACCTAAATTCATAATTGATTTAGCTACATTAACAGGAGCAATAATTATGGCTTTAGGAGAGGAATACGCAGGCTTATTTTCAAATAATGATGAATTATCAAATAAAATTTTTAAAGCAAGTGAAAAAGTTAATGAAAAAGTTTGGAGACTGCCTCTTCATAAAAATTATGACAAGTTAATAGATTCTTCAATTGCTGATGTGCAAAATATCAATTACGCAGGTGGGGCAGGTGCTATTACAGCAGCTCAATTTTTGCAAAGATTCATTATAAACAAAACGCCATGGGCTCATTTAGATATAGCAGGAATGGCGTTCTCTAAAAAAGCAGCAAACTTAAATCCAGGAGGTGCGACTGGTTTTGGAGTAAGATTATTAAATAAATTAGTAAAAGAATATTACGAATAAATTATGAACGAACAGACTTTATCAATTATTAAGCCAGATGCTGTAGAGAGAAACTTAGAAAATGAAATAAAATCTTTTTTTAAAAAAAATGGTTTAACAATTACAAAAAGTAAAAAAGTTAAAATTACAAAAGAGGAATCTTCAGAGTTTTATAAAGTTCACCAAACAAAACCTTTTTATAAAGATTTATGTGCTTATTTAGCTTCAGGACCTATAGTAGTTATGGTTTTAGAAGGCGAAAATGCAGTATTAAAAAATAGAGAATTGATGGGAGCAACAGACCCATCAAAAGCTGACGAAGGAACTCTAAGAAAAATGCATGGACTCTCGATTGATAAAAATTCTGTCCATGGATCAGATAGTATTGAAAATGGAAAGATTGAGATAAATTTTTTTTTCAAATAAGTATTATTTAAACACTGATATTATAGATTGAGAATAGAGTTTGTGTTCTTGTTTTAGTATTTTTTTTCTTAAAGAATTTTCAGTTTCATTTTTATTTACCAAAACTTTTTTTTGCAATATTATTTTACCGGAATCTAATTTTGGAACCACATAATGTACCGTACAACCAGAGTATTTTTCTTTGTTATCTAACACTCTTTTGTGAGTATTTAATCCCTTGTATTTTGGTAGCAATGAAGGATGAATATTAATAATTTTATTACCAAAATTTCTTATAAAGCTTTTAGTTAAAATTTTCATAAATCCAGATAAACATAAAAACTTAATTTTTCTTTTTTTAATTTCATGCAAACAACTTCTTTCAAATCTTTTTTGATTTGTAGATGAAAAATATTTGTAAAGAACAGAGTATTTTTTTGCTAATTTTAAACCACCAGAATTAACATTATTTGATATGATTAATTCAATTTTTATTGGAAAATTGTAGTACCTAGAACTTTTTAATAAAAAATTAAGGTTAGATCCAGCTCCTGAAACAAAAACGCATGCCTTTAATTTATTTACCATTTCAGGTTCCCAGAAATATTAATTTTATTTTTTTCTTTAGATATATAACCAATCTCATAAGGCTTAAATTCATTTGAAAATATTTCTTTTATTTTATTAACATTCTTTTTATTAGCAATTAAGCAAAAACCAATACCACAATTAAAAGTTTTAATCATCTCAGAATCAGAAATATTATTTTTTTTTAACCATTTAAAAATTTGCTTACATTTAATTTTTGATAAATCTATGTTTAAAGTATTTTTTTTTGGAATTACTCTAAGTAAATTATCAATCAAACCACCGCCAGTAATATGGGCACATCCATTAATTAAGTTTTTATCATTTATCTCATTAATTTCATTTACATAAATTTTTGTGGGTTTAATTAATTCTTTTTTTAAACTTGAACTTAGTGATGAGAATTTTTTCTTTTTAATAATATGATTAATTAATGAAAATCCATTTGAATGTAGTCCTGCAGAAGGAACTCCTAATACAATATCATTATTTTTTATTCTATTTTTAGTTAATAAGTTCTTTCTCTCTACTAATCCAATTGCAAACCCAGCTAAGTCAAATTTATTTTTTGAGTATGTTGTTGGCATTTCCGCTGTTTCTCCACCAACTAAAGCACAACCAGCAATTTTACAACCAGCAACAATTCCATCAAGAATTTTTCTTACTTTCTTAATATTAAGTTTGTTAATAGCAATATAATCTAAAAAAAAAATTGGTTTTGCTCCCTGAACAATTATATCGTTGACACACATTGCAACCAGATCAATTCCAATTGTATTAAATTTTTTCATTTTGTTTGATATTTCAATTTTAGATCCCACCCCATCAGTAGAAGCAACTATAAGAGGTTTATTCATTTTTTCTCGAGATAAATCAAAAATTGATCCAAAACCACCTATATTTTTAAAAGAAGAAGATTCTGTATTTTTTTTATAAGTTTTTTTTGCTATTTTAGATATGTAATGTATTAATTTATCTGCGGTTGCCATATTAACACCGCTTTTTTTGTAAGTATTATAGGTTTTTTTCATGAAAAATTATTTATTTTTTAAATATACAAATTTTTTTTTAAAAGAATATATTTTTATTTTTTTATTATCATTATTATTACTGTTTATCCCCATAAAAAAAAGTTTTGCTGAGAAAAGCGTATTTGTTATTAACAATGTAGAGGTAGTTGATCAAATTGACTTACACTTCTCAAGAGAAAAAAACTTTAATAAAGCTTTTGTAAGTTCTTTTAAAATACTTATGTCTAAAATTTTGCTTTCAGAAGATTTATATAAAATTAAAAGTGTAAAAGTAAAAGAAATAAAAAAATTGATAAAAAATTTTCAAGTTATTGAGGAAAGTTATAGAAAAAATGAATATAGAGCTAATATTAAAATATTTTATAATGATATAAAAGTAAAAAAATTTTTAAGTAAAAAAAATATATCATTTACCCAACCACAAAATATATCAGCTGTATTTTTTCCCATTTTTTTTATAAATAACGAAATGCAAAATATAAATAAAAACTTTTTTTATAACCAGTGGAAAAATATTGAAATTAAAAACCAATTGATAAATTTTGTTCTTCCAATTGAAGATCTTGATGATATTTCTAAAATTACTAAAATGAAAAACAAAATTGAAGAATTAAATGTTGATGATTTAGTAAATAAATACAACATTCAAGACTATGTTTTTGCGCTCTTAGATTACAAAGAAGATCTACTTAATGTACATCTTAAAACTAATTTCAATGAGAACAAAACTAACAAAAATTTTTCATATAAACTAAAAAAAATAGAAGACACAGAGCAGTTGAATTTTATAGTAAAGGATTTAAAAATTAAGATTAACGATATTTGGAAAAAAGAAAGTCTTGTTAATTTACTGATGCCACTATCAATAAAAGTTAAGTTTAAACATAACAACATTAATGATCTGGATAATTTTAGAAAAGATATTTATAAAGTAAGCATAATAGAAGATTATATTTTAGAACAATTTGATATAAATAATTCTTATTTTCAAATATATTATTATGGAAACCCAAAAAAATTAAGAAATGAATTTATAAAATATGGATATCAACTAAAAAATGATCAAGGTATCTGGCAGATTTATTTAAATGAGTGATCAATTAATTTTAAAATTTCCTTTACATAATGCGTACAAAAAAGAGGACTTTTATGTATCATCTAGCAACCAAGAGGCGTACGACTTTATAATTGGCTGGCCCAAATGGATAAAAAGAACTGTTAATATTTTTGGCCCTTCAGGTTCAGGAAAATCACACTTGATATCGCATTTAAAAAGCAAAACACAATGCATGCAGATTGAATGCAGCGAGTTAAATGAAAGTGTTTTTTTAAAGTATAAAACTAAAGAAGCTCTTATTATTGAAAATTTAGATGAAAATGTGCCTGAAAAATTATTTTATTCTTTGTGGAATACTGCATTACAAGATAACAAATATTTATTAATAACATCACCAAAAAAAATTAAATCATATAAATTTAAATTAAAAGATTTAGCATCAAGAATGGATAGCGTATTGTCGATAGGAATAAATTTACCTACAGATGATTTAATTAGTGTTATTTTAACAAAAAATTTTTCAGATAAACAAATTATTATAGAAAAAAATCATATAGAATACATTATAAAAAGAATCGATAGATCTTATGAAAAAATATCACAATTTATTTTAACTTTAGATAAATATTCTTTAAAAAAAGGAACACCATTTGGTTTAAAAATGATTAAAGAAGTCTTAAAAATGATATAAATTTTAAAAAATGACATTGCATAAATATAGAACACATACCTGCAACGAGTTAAGTTTAAAAAATAAAAGTGAAAAAGTTATTTTGTCAGGGTGGGTTAACAAAAAACGCGATCATGGAAATCTTTTATTTCTTGATTTAAGAGATAATTATGGTTTAACGCAATGTGTTATAGACAACAGTAATAGTTTTTTTAAGGAAATAGAAAAACTTCAACTAGAAACTGTTATTAAAATAGAAGGTAATGTTGTTGAACGCACAAAAGAAACTATTAATTCGGATTTAAACACTGGTGAAATTGAAATTAAGATTATTTCTTTTGAAATACTTGGACGTTGCAAAGAATTGCCAATGCCAGTTTTTAGTGATCAGGAATATGCCGAAGACATTAGACTTAAATATAGATTTTTAGACTTAAGGAGAAAAAAAATTCATGAAAATATTATTTTAAGATCTAAAGTCATTGCTTTTATTAGATCTGAAATGTCAATGTTGGGCTTTTTGGAATTTCAAACACCAATTTTAACATCTTCAAGCCCAGAAGGAGCTAGAGATTTTTTAGTACCAAGTAGATTAAATCCTAGAAAATTTTATGCTTTGCCACAAGCTCCTCAACAATTTAAGCAATTAATAATGGTTGCCGGATTTGATAAATATTTTCAGATAGCTCCATGCTTTAGAGATGAAGATGCTCGAGCCGACAGAAGTCCTGGAGAATTTTATCAACTTGACTTAGAAATGTCTTTCGTAGAACAAGAAGATATATTTAAAGTTGTTGAGGATTTACTAATTAACTTATTTAAAAAATTTTCAAAGAGGAAAATAAAATTTGAAAAATTTCCTAAAATTTCATACGAAGTATCAATGATTAAATATGGAACTGACAAACCTGACTTACGAAACCCATTAGAAATTTTAGATCTAACAGAAATTTTTGAGAGAGAAGATGTGAAGTTTGAAATATTTAAAAAATTAGTAAAATCTGGCTCTAGAGTTAGAGCAATTGTTACCAAAAATACTAAGGATAAGCCAAGAAGTTTTTTTGACAATATTGATAAGTGGGCAAAAGAAGAAGGGGCTTCCGGCCTTGCATACTTTACTTTTGAAAAAAAAGATAATATTTCAGCTAAAGGACCAGTTGGAAAATTATTTTCCGAAGATTCCTTAAAAGAAATAATGAAAATTTCTACAGCAGAAGTTGGCGACAGTATTTTCTTCGCATGTGGTAAAATTAATGACGTGGAAAAAATTACTGCATTAGCTAGAGATAAAATAGGTCATGATTTGAAGCTTATTAATAATGACGAGTTTGCTTTCTGTTGGATAGTTGATTACCCAATGTTTGAAAAGGATAAGGAAACAAAAAAAATTAAGTTTAGCCATAATCCATTTTCAATGCCACAAGGAAATTTACAAAATATTGATTTTACAAATCCATTAAATATTAAGGCATATCAATATGATATTGTTTGTAATGGAATAGAATTATCTTCAGGTGCGATTAGAAATCACATACCTGAATTAATGTACAAGTTATTTTCAATTGCGGGATATGACAAAAAACATGTAGATGAAAAATTTAGTGGTATGATTAGTGCTTTAAGTTATGGAGCTCCTCCGCATGGAGGGATAGCACCTGGTATAGATAGAATTGTTATGCTTCTGGCTAACGAAAAAAATATAAGAGAAGTAACAATGTTCCCTATGAATCAGAACGCTCAAGATTTAATGATGAAAGCCCCCGCAGAAGTGGACTCAGAACAATTAAAAGAATTAAACATTAAGATTTTAGATAAAAAAAAATAATTGTTATTTATTGCTTTTTAAATTTATTCTAACGTTGCTTAGATCTACAAGTTTATCTTTGTAATTGCTTCTAATAAATCCTTTGCTGGTCATACCTTTAACTAACTTTAAAAAAGTATCTTCTGTATCATCGTTGACATTTTTTTCAGTTTCAACTCTACTTAATGATGGTGTATGAGCCAGATCTTCTCTTCCTAAATAGGATATAGCTAACTCTCTAAAAATATAGTCTAGAATTGATGAAGCATTTAGGATTCTATCGTTACCTTTTATTTCTCCAGAAGGTTCAAATTTTGTTTGAATAAATGCGTCAACAAATTCATCTAAAGGAACCCCGTACTGAAGACCTAAAGAAATAGCTATTGCAAAATTATTCATTAAAGATTTAACTAATTCTCCCTCTTTATTCATGTCTATAAATATTTCACCAACTTTACCGTCATCATACTCTCCGGTGTGTAGATAAATTTTATGATCCCCAATACTTACTTTTTGTATGTAACCTTTTCTTCTATCGGGCATTTTAGACCTATCAGTGTTTTTAGTGAATTTGGCGTTCTTAATATTATTGTCTCTATCATTTAATTTTACAGATTGGTCAGAATTGACAATTTTTTCGTTAATCATAGATGAAATGTCAGAGGTAGTTTTAGAGTCAAATTTATTTAATGATTGGTCAAGATTCTTATTTTTTCCTTCTGTTTTGGTTTTCCGTTTATTAAGTTTTACATCGATTATTTGAACCTCACCATCATTTCTATTTTCAAGCTCAGCGAGTTTTTTTTCGCTTAATTCATTAAGTTTATGCACTATTTTAAAAGAGCATGTATAAAAAGTTTCAACTATATATTTTGACATATTTCTTAAATCTCCAAAAATTGATTATTTTTATTTATTGAAAGCATTTAAATGATATATACTAAATACTATTTAAGTCTAATGAATTAATTTCAATTTTTAATTGTGTGGATTTAAATAATTAAATAAAAATAATATAAAAACGAATCAACATAAAACTTGTGATGAATTTCTTAAAACAAATATTTACATGGTGGCACAGACAAACTGTTGAAACTTTTTTATACACTTTATTTTCTGGTAAACTTATTGGAACAGACGAGTTTGGCAATAAATACTATTCAAATTCTAAAGATAAAAGGTGGGTTATTTACAAAACTAATATTGAGGCTTCTAAAATTCCACCTGAATGGCATCAGTGGATACATCACACGACAAGAAACAAACCATCAGATATTAAAAATAATTTTTTTTGGCAAAAAAAATATGAAGAAAATTTAACAGGAACACCACAAGCTCACAAACCAGAAGGATCACTGGTTAATGATTTAAAAAAGAATTTAAAAAAATATGATACTTGGAAAAACTAAAAATTTTTTTTTTATTTTTTTTTTATTTTTTGCAGTTCCAGTTTTTGCTGACGATAAAATAGAAGCAGTTCCTTTAGTTAATCTAGAAGATTTATCACCAACTTTTGAAGAGGATAAGCTTGAATTAGAAAAAATAGAACAAGATATTAATAATTTTGATAACGAAGATAACACTTCTAAAGATTTGAAATATAAAAAAAATAGTAAAATTTATATAAATTTAAAAGCTTTAGATAAAATAACTGCAAAAACATCATCATTAAGATTGGCTGTTGGAGAAATAAAATTTTTTGGATCATTAGAAATTAAAGCTTTAAAATGTCTGCTTTCAGAAAATAATGATACTATGGACGCTGTTGCCTATCTACAGATTAAAGACTTATCCATTAAAGACAACAATCAGGTTTTTTTATTTAATGGTTGGACCTTTGCTTCAAGCCCAACTTTACGCTCTATCGATCATCCAGTGTATGATCTTTGGGTTACTAGTTGTGATAATATTTAATAAAAAGATTCTTTTGATAGCCAATTTACGTCAAAATCTGAGCTAATAAATTTTTCATGGCTTAGAATTTTTTTGTGCAAACCTATAGTAGTAGTTATTCCTTCTATAACAAATTCATCTAAAGCTCTGAGCATTCTTTGTATAGCCTCTGTTCTATTTCGGCCTTGACATATTAATTTACAAATTAAGCTGTCATAATATGGAGTTACTTTAGATCCTTGAAATATAGCTCCATCTACTCTTGTTCTAAATCCTGATGGTTGATGACATACACTAATTATTCCAGGTGAAGGTTGAAAATTTTTACTAGGATCTTCAGCATTAATTCTACATTCAATTACGTGCCCTCTGGGTTTAATATCTTCTTGAGTTAATGCAGTATTACCTTTATTTGCTATCCATATTTGTTCTTTAACTATATCTATTCCAGTTGCTACTTCAGTGACTGGATGTTCGACTTGAACTCTTGTATTCATTTCTAGAAAGTAGAACTTTCCATCTTGATATATATATTCAACAGTACCCGCGCCTTCATAACCAATTTTTTCTACCATTTGCACTGTCTGTTTTAACAACTTTGATCTAATTTCTTCATCTATCACAGGACTAGGAGTTTCTTCTATTAATTTTTGATGGTTTCTTTGCACAGAACAATCTCTTTCGTTTAAATGAACTGTCCTATTTTTACCTGACATAATCTGCACTTCAATATGTCTAGGATTTTTAAAGTATTTTTCTATATATACATCTTCATTATTAAAGTATTTTTTAGCTTCTAGCTTGGCAGTAGAAAATAATTTTTCTAATTCTTCAGATTTATGGACAACCTTCATACCTTTTCCACCTCCACCTCCGGCAGCTTTAATTAAAACTGGGTAACCAATTTTATTACTAATTTTTTTTGCATCTTCAACAGATATAATCTTATTTTCTGAACCTTCTATCACTGGCAAACCATGTTCTTTTGCTATTTTTCTAGCTTCAATTTTGTCACCCATTTTTTTAATTAAATCAGAACTAGGTCCAATAAATTTTATACCATGCTTAGAAACAATTTCTGCAAAGTGTGCATTTTCAGATAAAAAACCATAACCAGGATGGATTGCTTCTGCTCCAGTAACATCCGCAGCAGACATTAAAGCCGCAATATTTAAATAACTATTTTGTGGTTGATGTGATCCAATACAAATGCTTTCATCAGCCAACCTTACATGCATACTATCAGAATCAACATCTGAGTGGACAGCGACAGTTGATATTCCCCATTCTTTACAAGCTCTAATTATGCGAACCGCAATTTCACCACGGTTAGCAACTAAAATTTTTTTAAACATTATTTATTTAAAAGAAATAAGCGGTTGACCAAACTCAACAGAGTCACCATCATTAACTAATATTTTGCTTATAATTCCGTCATGAGTTGAGGGAACGTGATTCATTGTTTTCATAGCCTCTATTATCATGATTGTTTGTCCTTTTTTAATTTTTTGACCAACTTCGACAAATTTTTTTGCACCTGGTTCAGTCGCCAAGTAAGCTGTTCCAACAATTGGAGAATTTACTTTTAAACTTGAATCTATATTTTCTACAATTTTTGTCTCACTTTTTTGCAGGTCACCAGTTGTAACTTGTGTCGTATTAATTGATCTAGACACTTTAACATTAGTAGATCCTTCAGCATAATTAATTTCAGTAAGGTTAAATTCTTTTAAGTAAGAAACCAGCTCTTCAATAATTTTTTTATTTATTTTCATTTTATTCCTTAAAAAAATTTTTCATAGAGTTTAAAGCCATAATATATCCATTTACACCAAATCCACAAATTATTCCTTTTGCCGCTTTACTTATTAAGGATTTTTTTCTAAATTCTTCACGATTATAAATGTTAGTTATATGTACTTCTATTGTAGGTATTTTTACAGCTAAAAGTGCATCTAAAATTGCAACTGACGTATGTGTGTAACCTGCGGCATTGATTATTATGCCATTAAATTTATTTTTTGCTTTTTGTATTTTTGTAACAATTTCACCTTCAATATTAGATTGATAAAATTCAATCTCAACTTCAATTTCTTTAGCACACGATTCACAATTTTTTTTTACTTCCTCCAGTGTTATATTTCCATACTTAGATTCTTCACGATCACCAAGGAGATTTAAATTAGGCCCATTTATTATTAGTATTTTTTTTGTCATTTAAATAAGATAAAATAATTTAAATGAATAACTTAAATGTGGCAAGAATACAATTAAATGGGACCCCATATGAAATAAATCATGGAGCTAATTTAAATGAGCTCTTAAATAAGCTTAAAATTAAGAAGAATAAAGTGGCAATAGAAGTAAATGGAGAGATAGTTGAAAAGGAAAAATATTCAAATTTAATTTTAAATAAAAATGACAAAGTCGAAATAGTTCATTTTATTGGTGGGGGTTAATTTATGGGTGATATTTTTACTATAGCAAATAAAGATTTTAATTCACGACTAATTGTTGGCACAGGGAAATATAAAAGTTTTGAAGAAACAGCTAACGTAATAAAAGCTTCAGGAGCAGATATAGTTACTGTAGCAGTTAGAAGAGTAAATATTTTAAATAAAGATCAACCATTATTAATGGATTATTTAGATCCAAAATCTATAACGTATCTTCCAAATACTGCTGGGTGCTACAGCGCAGAAGAAGCATTAAGAACCTTAAGGCTTTCTAGAGAAATGGGAGGGTGGAAATTAGTGAAACTAGAGGTGCTTGGAGATAAAAAAACACTATACCCAAATATGATTGAAACTATTAAATCTACCGAAATTTTAGTTAAAGAAGGTTTTAATGTTATGGTTTATTGTACAGACGATCCTATCATGGCAAGAAAGTTGGAAGATGTTGGGGCGTGTGCAATAATGCCTTTAGGCGCTCCTATTGGTTCAGGTATTGGTATTCAAAATAGAATAAATATTACTTTAATTAAAGAACAATCTTCAGTACCAGTCATAGTTGATGCTGGTGTAGGTACAGCTTCAGATGCAACTATTGCGATGGAATTAGGATGCGATGGTGTTTTACTAAACACCGCAATAGCAGAAGCAAAAAATCCAGTTTTAATGGCCGAAGCAATGAAACATGCTGTTATAGCTGGGAGGAAGGCTTATAAAGCAGGAAGAATGGCAAAAAGGAAATATGGCAGCGCCTCTTCGCCAGAAAATAATTTAATTTAACTAAAAAAATAACTAATTTTTTGTTGAAAATTTTATTTTTGTATTTTTTGATTGTGGTTTAAATTTAGGTCTTTTAATTAATTTTTTATTAAATTTCTTTCTAGTAAAATTTGGTTTTGATATAATTTTTTCAATTTTTTCTAAATTTTCAACTTTTTTAATAATCTTATTATTTTTATTTAATAAATCTATTTTGTATTCAGGAATAACTAAGCTATTATCTTCTATAATATTAAATTCTAACTTATATTTTTCTTTAAAGTGTTTTATTTCTTTATCTAGGTTTTGGTCAATATAACTCTTTACTTTTTGTGGTATATTAATATTTATTATCTTTGCGTTATTAGAAAACGCCAATTCTTGCCCTTTTTTTACAATTTTTAAAGCAAACGAATCAAGCGAAAGTACCATATTCCATTTAACAGAGCTTTCCCTCATTCTTTGCCTTGTCATTTCAAGCAAACCAAAATTATTTATTCTTCCAAACTGAATCCTTGCTCTATCATCTTTTATTTTTTCTTTTAATTTACGCTCAACAATTTTTTTATTATGAAAATTAAGCATATCGATAAAATCAATTACAATTAATCCGGACAAATCTCTTATTTTAATTTGCCTAGAAATCTCTTCTGCAGCTTCAAGGTTAGTTTTTAAAGCAGTTTTTTCTATATTTGTTTCTTTTATGGATTGTCCAGAATTTATATCTATTGAAACCAAAGCTTCAGTTGGATTTATTACAATATAGCCACCAGACTCTAACTTTACAGAAGGTTCAAAAATTGTATTTAAGTTTTTTTCAATTCCCGAGTCGTGAAAAAGAGGAATTTTTCCTCTGTACTTTTTTACTTTTTTAACATTTTCGGGCATTAAAATTTTCATAAATTTTTTTACTTTTTGGTAGCCTTCATTTCCATCTACTATTATATTATTAGTTTCGTTGTCGTATATGTCTCTTATTGCTCGTTTAATAAGATCTCCCTCTTCGTAAACTAAGCTTGGAGCAATAGATTGAACTGCTTTTTCTTTAATTTCTTCCCAAACACCAATTGTATTTATCACATCTTTATTAAGTTCATTTTTTGTTTTATTTAAGCCGGCTGTTCTGACAATTAAGCCCATAGTTCCTGGAATTTTTATTTCATTTAAAATAGTCCTAATTTTTTTTCTATCATCTGGATTGACTATTTTTCTAGATATTCCTCCACTTTTTGGAGTATTTGGCATCAGCACACTGTATCTGCCAGCTAAAGATATAAAAGTTGTTAGCGCTGCTCCTTTTTGGCCTCTTTCATCTTTTAAAATTTGAACTAAAATTATTTGATCTGGTTTAATTACTTCTTGTATTTTATATCTTCTAATACCGTACCTTTTTTTCATTTCATTAAATTGATTGTTTCTTTCCAGCCGCCCACCTTCATCTTTTTTTTCTTCTACTGTATTATTTGAATTGGCAGATTCTTGATTGTTGGAGTTATTATTTTCGTGAACAAGAACTTCTTTTTTTTCATCTTCTTCAATATTTTTGCTTTTTTCTTTTAATTCAAGTCTTAATTTTTCTTCTTCTTTTTTCAGTCGATCTTTATCATCATGTGGCATTTTATAGTAATCAGACTGAATATCGTTAAAAGCTAAAAATCCATGCCTTTGTTTTCCGTAATTAACAAAAGCAGCCTGTAATGAAGGCTCAATTCTACTAACTTTTCCTAAATAGATATTATTTTTTAAATAGAGTTTATTTTTATTTTCGTACTCATACTCTTCAATGTGGTTTTTTGATTTAAGTACAATTCTTGTTTCATCAGGATGGGATGCATCGATGTATAAATTTTTTTCCATGAAAACTTCTTTCTATTATTTGTTATATTTGTTTGCATATTTTTAAATTCTGTATTCTCTATAGGTAATGATATACATTAAATTAAGAGCAAATACATACACTTTTTACTTTCAATTTTCACTTAAATATAGAAATGCCTTAAGATAGCCAGAATTAATTCATTCCTTGAATAATATGATATTTTTTTTTAAAAAGACCTTAAAACTAACAATATCAATTATTTTATTAGGTCTGTTTTTCTTGTTTTCTACATTTTGGTATTTTTCGTCAGATCTTCCCGATTATAAAATATTAGCCAATTATAAACCGCCAATTTCAAGCAGAGTTCATTCAGGAGAAGGGAACCTTATAGCTGAATATGCTTTGCAAAAAAGATTGTTCGTGCCTTACGAATCTATACCTAAAAAAGTCATTTATTCATTTTTATCAGCTGAAGATAAAAATTTTTTCTCCCACCCAGGTGTTGACGCAAAAAGCATTACAAGAGCTGTAATTAAAAATTTAAAGAATATATTTTCAAAAAAAAGATTAGAGGGTGCCTCTACAATAACGCAACAAGTTGCAAAAAATTTTTTACTAACAAGCGAGGTTTCACTAAAAAGAAAAATAAAAGAAGCCATTCTAGCTTTTAGAATAGAAAGAGCTTACTCAAAAGAAAGAATTATGGAGCTATATTTAAATCAAATTTATTTAGGACAAGGAACGTATGGAGTTGCTGCTGCTAGTTTAGAATATTTTGATAAATCTATTAGAGACTTAAACTATGAAGAGGCTGCATTATTAGCTGCTCTTCCAAAAGCACCAAGTAAATACAATCCTTACAAGTCAATAAAAATAGCAAAAGCTAGAAGAAATTTTGTTTTAAAAAACTTATATGAAAATTCATATATTGATAAAATTGAATATGAAAATTTAAAAAATAAGGAAGAAAAAACAAAAAAAAGAGAAATCAAACTTCTTGAGGAAGCAAATTTTTATTCAGAAGAAGTAAGAAGAACGATCAGTGATACATTTGGTTATGATGATCTTTATAAAGGAGGTCTGTCAATAAGAACTCCTTTAAATTCCAACTATCAGATAGAAGCTTTAAAAGCTCTTAGAGATGGATTGGAAAAATATGACAGACGTCATGGCTGGAGAGGCCCAGTAACAAATTCTAACAATCTAGATTGGGCTTTAAATGTAGAGAAATTTATTCCTGACAAAAGTTTAAATTGGAAATTAGCTAAGGTTATTAAATTAAATAAATTAAGTGTGAAGATTGAAATTAAAAACAAAGAAATAGGAATTATAGATTTTTCAAATGTAAGCTGGACAAGAAAAGAAAGTTTTGAAGATCTTTTAAAATTAAACGACATTATTTATGTAAAAAAAATAAAAACGAACAAATGGAGTCTTAAGCAACTACCGAAAGTAAATGGTGCAATTGTAATTATGGACCCTTACACAGGAAGAGTTCTAGCTATGGCAGGTGGTTTTAGTTTTAAATTAAGTGAATTTAATAGAGCAACTCAAGCTAAACGACAACCAGGCTCTGCATTCAAGCCTTTTGTTTATGCAGCTGCTTTAGAAAATGGTTTTACTCCATCAACACTAGTTTTAGATGCACCTTTCGTGATGGATCAGGGTGAAGGATTAAAAACTTGGAAACCAGTAAATTATGGAAAAAAGTTTTACGGACCATCAACTTTAAGAATTGGGATAGAAAAATCTAGAAATTTAATGACAGTTAGAGTTGCACAAAAAGTTGGTTTTGATGAAATTTCTAAAATTACAAGTAATTTGGGAATATATAAAAACGTTCCAGAATTATTATCTGTATCTTTGGGGTCAGCAGAAACCACTTTGATAAAACTTACAAATGCTTATTGTACATTTGTTAATGGAGGAAAAAAAGTAACACCAATTTTTATTGATAGAGTGCAAGACAGAAGGGGTAAAACAATTTTTAACGCAGAACAAAGAAAATGCTTAGGTTGTGATGAAATATCATATTTAAAGGATGAAGTTCCAAAAATTAAAGATACAAGAAAACAAATAATTTCACCTGAAACAGCATATCAAATTACATCAATGCTTGAAGGTGTTGTGCAAAGAGGTACCGGAAAAAAATTAAGAAACTTAAATCTTTCTTTAGCAGGCAAAACAGGAACAACAAATAAAAATATGGATGCATGGTTTTTAGGATTTACTTCAAAAATAGTTATTGGTGTGTATGTTGGTTTTGACGAACCAAAAAGTCTAGGTAAGTATGAAACAGGTGCAAAAGTGGCTTTGCCAATATTTAAAAAATTTGTTGAAAAAGTAGTCAAAAAAAAAGACGCTCTTCCATTTAAAATTCCAAAAAATATTAACTTAGTTATGATAGATGCAGATACTGGCCTGCAACCAAACGATAATACAAAAAAAATTATATATGAGTCTTTTAAACCAGGTGATAATTTTATAGTTAGACTTGAAAATTTATCTAAAAAGCATAGGTTAGAATATTATGATTCTGGTAAGGAAAATAAAATTTTCAAATTTTACTAATTATGGAAGATATCAAAAATAAAATATTTATAATAAAAAAAGTGCTAGATAATATAAAGGGGTATCTTTGAAAAAAATAATATTGATGAAAAGATTACAAACTTTGATGCACAAATAGAAAAAAAAGATTTCTGGAAAGATAACGTTTCCGCGCAAAAAACACTCAAAAAGAAAAGTTTTTTTCAAAATATTTTAAAAAACTTTAAATTCACCATTAATGAGGTTGAAAATTTAGAGCTATTAATTGACCTTGCTGTTAAAGAAAATGATTTTGCTGTTAAAAAAGATTGTGAAGTAAAATTAAACCATATTCTTAACTTAATTAAAAAAACTGAAGTTTCATGTTTTTTATCAGAGGAAAATGATCATCTTGATGCTTATCTAGAGATTCACGCAGGAGCAGGAGGGACCGAAAGTCAAGATTGGGCCGAGATGCTTAGAAGAATGTATTGTAAATGGGTAGAAAAGAAAAAATGTAAATTTGAAATAATTAGCGAACATAAAGGTGATGAAGCTGGAATTAAATCTAGTATATTAAAAATTGTAGGCCCCTATATGCATGGGTGGCTTAAATCTGAGTCAGGAGTGCACAGATTAGTTAGAATTTCACCTTTTGACTCTGGAGCGAGACGCCATACTAGTTTTGCTAGCGTTTGGGTTTTTCCAGTTGTCGATGATAATATTAAAATAGATATTCAAGATAAAGATATTCGAGTGGATACATATAAATCAAGCGGGAAAGGTGGACAGTCTGTTAACACCACAGATAGCGCTGTAAGAATAACGCATTTGCCAACAAAAATTGTTGTTCAGTGTCAAAACGAAAGATCGCAACATAAAAATAAGGAAACTTGTTTTAATATGCTAAAAGCACGTTTGTATAAACACGAAATGCAAAAAAAAGAACAGGAGTCAGAACATTTATCTAAATCCAAAAAAGACATTGGATGGGGTCACCAAATAAGATCTTATGTTTTGCAGCCATATCAACTAGTAAAAGATTTAAGAAACAACCTAGAAAACACAGACCCTGATAGCGTACTAAATGGTGATATTGATACTTTTTTAGAAAAGGCACTTTATCAAACAAAGGTAAAGAAGAAATAAATGAATAAATTTTTATTCAAATCTTTTTTAACCATTTTTATTATACTTATTTCTGCAATAATATTTTTTACATACGTTGGTTACGAAACGAACAAGTTTGATGATTTAATAAAAAACAAAGCTAATAAAACAAATAAATATATAAAGTTAGATTTTAATAAAATAAAAATATATTTAGATTTAAAAGAATTCGATCTCGTAATAAAACTTCTGAAGCCAAATATTTTAATTAAAGATGAAAAAATTAACGTAAATAAAATAGATTTATATTTATCACTAAAATCGTTTTATAACCCTGGTTTTTCATTAAAAAAAGCAAGCATAGGGTTTAAAAGAAATGATATTAAAGATTTAACAAAAATAACAAATATTTTCATTCCTAAAATTATTAACAAAAAATTAAAAAAATTTTTTTCTAAAGGAACAATAGAAGGAGAATTTTTAATACCATTTAATCTAAATGGAAATATTAGTAAGGATTACCAATTTTCAGGAAGATTGTTAGAAGCATCAATACATTTACCTAATGATTTTATTATTCAAAATTTAAATTCAGAAATAAATTATGGAGGAGAAGATGGCAAACAAGAGTTTGAAGTGTTAATTAAAAAAGGATCGTTGCTTGGTATGGATTTGCAAAAAAGTATAATAAAATTAAAGAAAGAAAAAAATTTAACAAAAATTAAAAGTTCGGTTTATATAAATGGAAAAGTAAATCTTGAAAAGGTAAAAAAAATTGCTTCAATTCTTAACTTAGATATTAGTGAAATTAAGGGTATTGATGGAACAATAAAAGTAAAGACAAATGTAAATCTAGATATAAGCAAAAATTTTAAAATAAAAAATTTATCTTATCTAGCAGATGGAACTTTAAAAGATTTAGAAATATTTATTAGTGAAAAGAAACTAATTAAAAAATATTTTCCAGATTATAGCGATAAATTATTTTTTAAAGAAACTACAATAAAATTTAGCAAATCTAAACCAAATCAAATCTTTGAATTAGACGGATTAATCAAACTTAAAGATAAATATGATAGTTTTAAAATTATAAGCAAATATGATTACGGCAAAAAAATTTACAATATTAAAGGTAACCTAAATTTAACAAATAAAAATATAAATATTCCCAAAGTTAATTATAAAAAAAAAGTAAAAAAAAAATCTGAATTGTTTTTTAATTTTAATTTTGCTAAAAATAAATATTTTAAAATTAATAATCTAAAATTTTTAGAAAATAAGACGAAGATAAATTTATCCAATATCAAGTTCAACAAAAAATTTGAAATTGATGATTTTGAAAAAATAGAAATAAATACATTTTTGGATGAAATTAATAATAACAATTTATTTGCTGAGAAATCTAATAATATAAAGATTATAGGTGAGGCCTATGATGCTGAACCTTTATTAAAATCTTTATTAAAAGAGAGTAATAATAGAAATTTTAGCAAAAAGTTTAATAGCGATGTGAAGATTAACTTCGATAAAGCATTTACAGGAACAGGCGATGATATAACTAACTTTTCCATGATAGGGTCTATTAAAAATGGTGATTTTATTAAATTAATCTTAAAAGGAAACTATTCAAATGAAGAAATAATTGAAATGTCTATATATCATGAAGAAATTGATAAAAAAACTGTTCATATAGTTTCCGACAGAGCTAGACCTTTCGTAAAACATTTTAATTTTATTAAAGGTTTTGAAGGTGGAAAGTTGGAATACGAATCTGTCATTTCAAAAAAAAAATCTAATTCAAGTTTATCAATCGTAGATTTTAAGGTGTCAGAAGTTCCTTCTTTAGCTAAATTATTAACATTAGCTTCATTACAAGGTATAGCAGATACTCTTAGTGGTGAGGGTATTAGATTTGACTCTTTCGATTTAACGACAAATTCAGTTGATGATGTTTTAAATATTGAAGACGCTTTAGCAATGGGTCCAGCTGTATCAATTTTATTTGATGGTTATGTAGATAAAGGAAAAATGGTCAGTTTAAGAGGAACTCTTGTTCCTGCTACTAAACTTAATGCCTTTATTGCCAAAATACCACTGTTGGGGAATATTTTAGTTGGAAAAAAAACTGGCGAAGGAGTCGTTGGTGTAAGTTTTAAAATGAAAGGTCAACCCAACAACATAAAGACAACAGTCAATCCTATCAAAACATTAACGCCAAGATTTATTATTAGGGCTGTTGAAAAAATAAAAAAGCAAAAAAAAGAAGCTAGATAAATTTTACAATAACGTGTTGTTTT
>Ga0114999_10002419_pt1 | contig 24622 bp, 22 predicted proteins | sample ArcticOcean_MG_C_3_FD_89820 | JGI IMG/M metagenome (GOLD analysis project Ga0114999, IMG submission 89820) | Marine microbial communities from western Arctic Ocean - ArcticOcean_MG_CB8_126 | ecosystem: Environmental > Aquatic > Marine > Oceanic | place: Arctic Ocean: Canada Basin | collected...
ACTCCCATCGAAGCACGACGAGGGCCCTGGGAGGTGGCGAGCTGAGGCTCAGACTGTGGGGGGGAGGGTGACGTGTCGGTCATGAGTGGTTCGATGGATCGGGTTGTTGCCGGGGTGTCCTGCACGTCGGCTGCGACACTTTGTCCAGCAGCAGCTTGATGCCGGTCAGAACGCGGCGGGTGGCGGCTGGATCGAGTTTGCCGGCACGAAAACCGTAGCGGGCAACCACCTTCTGCCGTCGGTACAGCACGACGGTCACTTCGGCCTGACGATGAACGTTCTGGCAACTGGGCAAGCCGACCACGTCGGTGGCCACCGACAGCGGCAGATGAATCTTGTGGTCAAAGGCCAGAGTCTGCAGGCGGGAGATCGCTTGACCGGGGTCTGCGGAAACCAGCACGCCGAAACTCTTGAGACCTCTGGCCCGGTTCTGATCGACCACCTTGTCGATTGCCTTGAACAGTTGTCCGAGTGCGTGGGGTGTGTCGCGAAACAGCACCATCACGCAGGGTCTGGACCCGTTGCGGCAGACATAGCAGACAGACTTGTTTCTCAAGGGGCCAGTCACTGCTCGCACATAAAACGACGGAACCCCTTCGCCGATCCTGCGGCCCGATTCGAGCGGTGGCATCTGGACAGCGTTGCCAAGTGTCACGTTGGTCAGGGCGAATGCGAGGATGGCCGCCGGGCGAACTACGAGCACTGCGGGGCGGTCGGGCATGAGGATCGGGCGGTGAACTGGGATGAGGCGAGACGGGGGGCGAGACGGGGGCTTGTTGTCGTCGCGTATTATCGGGGTTTTGGAGGGCTGAGGCAATGTGAGGGTGAGGGCTGGGTTGGCGGTTAAACGACGGCGGCGATCGATTCGCAGAGGCGACCGACGTTGTCTGGGGTGACACCGGCGACGTTGATCCGTCCGTTTCGGACCATGTAGACGCCGAATTCATTCTTGAGTCGATCGACCTGTTCGGGCGAGAGGCCCGAGAAGCTGAACATGCCACGTTGTCGTGTGATGACACTGAAGTCGTGGTTGCAGCCGGTCGCGGCCAGGCCATCGGCCAGGTCCTGTCGCATGTCGTTGATCCGGGTTCGCATGTCAGCCAGTTCGGTTTCCCAACCCCCTCGCAATTCGGCATCGCCGAGGATCGTCGTCACGATGGCGGCACCGTGTGAGGGGGGATTCGAGTAGTTGGTACGGATTGTCTGTTTCAGTCGACTGAGCACCATGCTGGCGGTATCGGGATCGGGTGTGACCACCGAGAGTGCTCCGACTCGTTCACGATAGAGTCCGAAGTTCTTCGAGAAGCTACTGGCAACCAGCAACGGGCCTCCGGCGTCTACCAGGGCACGCAGTCCTTCGGCGTCCGCTTCGAGTCCGTCTCCGAAGCCCTGGTAGGCAAAGTCGACCAATGGCAGCAGCCCGCGATCCGAGATGACTTGGCTGATTTCCTGCCATTGTTCGATCGAGGGGTCGACTCCGGTCGGGTTGTGACAACAGGCGTGCAGGCAGACAATGTCACCGGCGGGGATTTTGGCCAACGAGTCCAGCAGTGCCTGTGCATCGAGCGTTCCGGCTGCTGCGTCGTAGTAGCTGTAGGCGTCGACTTCGAGTCCAGCGGCGGTGAAGATGCCGGTGTGATTGGCCCAGGTCGGTCGACTGCACCAGATCCGGGCATGGGGAAACGCTCGCCGCAGGAACTCGGCCGCCACTCTCAGCGCCCCCGTGCCTCCGGGTGCCTGGATGGTGGCAGTGCGGCCCGAGGTGGTGATTTCGTGTTCGGTTCCAAACAGCAGCCCGCGAGCCCGGTCGCGGAACTCCTTCATCCCGTCGATGCCCAGGTAGCCCTTGGATGTCTCGGTCTCGACCAACCGACGTTCGGCCTGCTTGACGCAGTCGAGCACCGGAGTGATCCCGGTGGCATCCTTGTAGACTCCGGTGGTGAGGTTGATCTTGCCTTCGGTCGTATCGGCAGCAAAGGCTTCGTTGAGTCCGAGAATGGCATCGGGTGGAGCGGCCTGGAGGTGTTGGAACATCAGCGGGGTCCTGGAATCCTGATTGAACCGGTCGGTTGGTGACGGAGAGCGATTGTTCTGGTGCGGTTGGTGTCCGTCAAGGAGCCAAGCTAGCGTATTGCATGCCGGGGCGGCTTCATACAGGATTATCTCATGGAATCGACCCACCGAAACATCTTTGCGGTGTTGCTTGGCGTCAGCGTGACAGTGACGTGGGGGTGCACGTCCGAAACGTACAAGATCGAGACACGAATCGGCAGCGACGGGGCGATCGATCGAGCGATCTGTCAGCCGGTCTCGACGGTTCCCGACGCCATCTCGAAGCACACAGCCTGGCAGCAGACTCGAGTCGTCGCCAAACCGACCCGCGAGACACCGATCCGGCAGATGCCGCGTCTGGTGCTCGACAAGGACCAGCCGCAACAGGCCAACGGGCCGATGGAGGAGCACTTTGCCGGTTGGGGTCGGTTTGCTTGCGTCGGTGAGATTCCCGATCATTTTGTGCTCAGTGCATCGGGTCTCGATCGACAGGGGCGGCTTGTTCGCGAATACCGTCGACGTGACCTGGGGCTGGTCGTCGAGCATGTCTGGGTCGAGACCCTGACCGACGTCGTCGAACTGGACGACCGCCGACATGCTCGAGACGAACTGGTCAGGTTGAGTGTCGACCTGGCCATCGCGACACTCGAGCACCGTTTCGGGACGAAGTACCGATTCGGGTCGTTGGAGAAGTGGTGTCGCACCACCGCAGCGGCCTTTGTTGCCGACCTGCTTGATTTCGACCTGCAACTGGCGTTGCGGGGCCGAGCGATCAGTGAAGAGGAGATCCAGCACCGGATGATCGTGCTCTTGGATCGTTACGGCCTGAAGTTGGCCGACTCGGGTGGCCGCTTGCTGAAGACGTTTTCCAAGACCACCAACGAGCGGTTTGTCATCCCGTTTGCTCGCAGGCTGTTGAAGCAGAAGGTCGTCGACGGTGCGGGCCAATCGCTGTCCGAGGAGGCGATCGAGGAGATCCTGGTTTGGCTCGAAATTGTCACGCCCGAGCAGTCCGACGAGCCAGAGGCTGAAGATGATGCGGGGGATGCTGTGGATGCTGAGGCGGTGAAGCGGACTCGGCTTCAGCAGTCGTGGGAGTCGGTGATCACGAAGCGTTTTGGATCGGTCGAGGCGTACGATTCGGGCAGGGATCTGTTGTTGACTCGGATCTGGGGCGTTTACCGCATCCCGTATCCGGTGGCGATCTTCGGGACGGCTCGGCAATTCGACGTGACGTTGAGTTTGCCGGGTGCTGTGGTCGAGACCAACGGCACGATCACTGATGTTGGCGAAGTGGTGTGGCGATTCGATTCGGGACAGGCGTTTCCGACGGGGTACGCCATGTCGTGCCGCAGCCTGGAGGCTCGGGACGGAGCGGACGTGATGTTGGGTGGGTTGCAGCCGAAGGATCGTCGCAAGGCGATGTTGAGGATGGTCGGGATGATCGCATCGGACGACGATCCGTTGCTGTCGGTGTTGCGTCGGAGTGCGGCGAAGACCAGTTGGTCGCCATTGGAGGTATATCGTCGGAGTCTGGATCCGAAGAAGCAGGCCGACGAGGTGAAGCGGCTGGACGGGTTGTACCGGTTGTTGCAGCTTCCGTTGTCGGGTTCGGGCAGTGCCGGGACGTAGTGTGCTGTCGGCTGCCCGGTGTGCTGGGGTGTCGACTACAATCGGCTCATGGCAGGCAATTCGTTTGGACAGGCATTTCGCATAACGACCGCGGGCGAGAGTCACGGTCCGGGCAACGTTGTGATCATCGACGGTGTCCCGCCGGGGCTGCCTTTGGAGGTTGACGACCTTCGTGCCGACCTGGCTCGTCGTCGGCCGGGCCAGAGTCACATTGTGTCTCAGCGAGACGAGCCGGACGAGGCCGAGATCCTTTCGGGTGTCTTCGAGGGTCGTACGACGGGGACCAGCCTGGCGATCCTGATCCGCAACACCGATCAACGCAGTCGCGACTACAGCGACATCAAGGACAAGTACCGACCCGGCCACGCCGATTACACGTTCGATGCCAAGTACGGTTTCCGCGACTATCGTGGCGGCGGTCGTTCGAGTGCCCGCGAGACCTCGGTACGGGTCGCCGCCGGCGTGGTGGCCAAGACGCTACTCCGAGAAGCGTTTGGCGGGGCGGTGTGCGGCTACGTGGTGCAGGTGGGTGACATTCGAGCCGACGTGCCCGACCCGGCGGCGGTCGATCCGGTGGCGGTCGAGACGTTGGCTGACGGTGAGCCGAACCTGGTGCGATGTCCCGACCACGACGCGTCCCGACGCATGCTCTCGCTGATCGAATCAGTTCGCAAGGAGGGCGATTCGGTAGGTGGTGTGGCCGAGGTTGTGGCGACGGGTGTGCCGGCGGGACTGGGTGAGCCGGTCTTCGACAAGATCAAGGCCGACCTGGGCAAGGCCCTGTTCAGCTTGCCGGCGGTGCTGGGGGTCGAGTACGGAATCGGTTTCGGGTGTGCGGTGATGCGGGGCAGCGAGCACAACGACCTGTTCACGACCGATCCCGAAAGCGGGCAGATCACCACCTCGAGCAATCGGCACGGCGGCATGTTGGGAGGCATCACCACCGGTCAGCCTCTGGTACTGCGTGCGGCCATCAAGCCGACCAGCAGCCTGCCGATCGAGCAGCCAACCGTCACCTCGGACGGCCAGAACACGACTATCCAGACGCGAGGACGCCACGATCCGTGCGTGTTGCCTCGGTTTGTACCAATGGCCGAGGCGATGGTGGCCATCGTGCTTGCCGACCATTACCTGAGATGGCGTGGCCAGGCGGGGACCGTCGGCCGATGACTTGGACTCAGCGCAATCTGAACCTGCCAGCAAAGTCTCGGGGCTGGCACCTGGTGACCGACGAGGTGGTTGGTGCGTTGCCCGAGTTGTCCGAGACCGGCTGCGGCGTGCTGGATGTGTTTATCCAGCACACGTCCGCGTCGCTTTCGATTAACGAAAACGCCGATCCGGATGTCCCTCGGGACCTCGAGGCATCGATCAACGCGATCGCACCCGAGGACTTCCCGTATCGCCATACACTCGAAGGCCCCGACGACATGCCGGCTCATGTCAAGAATTCGTTGTTGGGCTGTTCGCTGTCGATCCCCGTGTCGGGCGGTCGGCTGGCGTTGGGGACCTGGCAGGGGATCTACCTGGTCGAACACCGCGATCGTGCCAGTGGCCGTCGATTGGTGCTGACCCTGCATGGGGAATGAAGTCTGAGGTCTTTGCGGTGAACTCGGGCGTACGAATCCGCTATCGTAGATCGACCAGCGAGTTCCCGTCCCTGCGGATCATCCGACCATGCAAGTCACTCTGGATTACGGCAAGACCGGCCTGACGGTGGAACTGCCCGACGCGAACATCGTCGGGCCCTTGTCGATCAAGCCTCTGGCTGTGTTGTCTGACCCGGTTGCAGCTGTTGCCGAAAAGGTTGCCGATCCGACCGGGTGTGCTCGGTTGTCGGAACTGGCTCGCGGTCGGACGTCGGCCTGCATCGCCATCTGCGACATCACCCGCCCGGTACCCAACCAGGTGATCCTGGAATGCTTGTTGCCGACATTGGAGGCATCCGGGATTCCTCGGGACCAGATCCTGATCCTGATTGCGACCGGGATGCACCGGCCGAACGAGGGTGACGAATTGGTCGAGCTGGTGGGCGAGCGGATTGCGGCCGAGTACCGGATTGAAAACCATCACGGGACGATTCGTGACGAGCACACGTACCTGGGTGAGTCGACTCGTGGCGTGCCGGTCTGGATCGACACGCGTTACGTCGAGGCGGACCTGAAGATCACGACTGGATTGATCGAGCCACACCTGATGGCGGGCTTTTCGGGAGGCCGCAAGTTGATTTGCCCGGGGTTGGCGGCGTTGGAGACTGTCAAGGTGTGGCACGGGCCGGACTTCATCGAGCACCCCAAGGCCGATTGTGGGATCCTGGAAGGGAATCCGGTGCATGAAGAGAACACGGAGATCGGCCTGTTGGCCGGTTGCGATTTCATCGTCAACGTGACACTTGATGAACAGCGGCGGGTGACCGGTGTGGTGGCCGGAGACATGGTCGAGGCTTTCGAGGAGGGGGTCGAGTTGGCTCGTGAGATGGTCACCGCCGAGGTCGAAGCCGCCTGTGACGTGGTTGTGACCAGTTCGGCCGGTTATCCACTGGATTCCACATTCTACCAGGCGGTCAAGGGCCTGACCGGGGCGTTGCCGATCGTCAAGGAGGGTGGCCGGATCATCATTGCCGCGAGTCTTTCCGAAGGGGTTGGCAGTCCGGAGTTCGAGAGTCTGTTTGCCGAGAATTCGAGTCTGGAGGTGTTCATGGAACGGATTCTGGGCAAGGACTACTTCGTGATGGACCAGTGGCAGCTCGAAGAGTTGGCCAAGGTCTTGCGCAAGGCGAAGGTGACGTTTGTCAGTGACGGGCTGACGGCCGAGCGGTTGGGCGAGTTGTTTGTCGAGGCGGCCGAGTCGGTGGAAACCGCGGTGGCCGACGCGTTGGTGGACTACGGTTCGGATGCCCGAATCGCGGTGATCCCCAAGGGGCCTTACGTGTTGCCGGTGGTGGCCTAGACAATTGGCTTGGGGACAGGCAATTCTTGCCTGCGGCGGGGCGAGCCAGTCACCGTGGGGCTAATCAGAGATTGGGCAGCGGGACCGGTTTGGGGCGGGGTTTGTTGTTGGGTCGGGGTTTGGGCGTTTGGTAGTACCAACTGCGGAAGGTGGCTCCGAAGCGGCGTCCTTCTTCCCACTGGGCTCTCATGGCCCACGGTGTTCCCTGGTGGGTTTCGCGGACCGAGGCCAGTTGTTGCAGGGCTTCGCGGTGGTAGCTTCTGAGTTGTTCGGCGGAGACACCGAGGGCTTTTTCCTGTTGAGCGTCGGGCATCAGCAGTTTGTCGGAGCCGTGTCGGATTTCCCAGCGGTTGTGGGGTGGGTTCTTGGGTGGGATCAGCCGGGGCATGTTCTTGCCGAATTGTCCCAGTGCAATCCCGTACTCGAACAGTCTCACCCGATAGGCCATCAGTTGGGCACTCATCAGGTCATAGTTGGCTCGCCACCGCAGCGACGGTTCGGCGTCGCGGAGTGAGCGGACGGCGGCCAGGTTTTGATGGGCAGTGGCCATGACCTGCAGGACTCGGGAGATTTGTTGCAGTCGTGCGAGGACGCGGGAGGTCGACTGGACGGGGTCGACCACAAAGTGTTCGATCTCGGGGATTTCGAGACCCTTGTTCTGAGGGTTGAGCGGATTGAGCAGTGCGATGGCCGTGCGGATGGCGATCCGGAACTTACTCTTGGAGACGTCACCGAAGTAGACACGTCGCGAGTCGAGATTCGGGAGGTATTCGCGGAGTCTGAGCGAGGCAAACTTTTTTTGTTTGAAGTCGTTGAGGTTTTCTTCTTCGTGCGGCAGTTGGAAGAAGATGCCTCCCGAGTCGCGAGCCAGTCGAACCTGTTCGTAAGGTCCGAAGCCGCTCATGTGCGAATCGAACCGACGGCGGAACCCGTCGTAGAGCAGCTGTTCGGCCGAGGGGGCTTCGGGACCGCGGCGGATGGGTAGCTTGTGTATGTGTCCGGTCTGAGGATGTCGCCAGCGGACGTAGGCATAGAAGTTGCCGAAGACCGATTCGCGGCCGAGGATGTAGATGGGGCTGCGGTGCGATTTGAGAGCGGCGAGAGCGTTCTCGATCTGGTCGGCGGCCGGAGCGATGTACGGGTCGCCGTCGTCTCCGGATTCGTCGCTGACCACGATTAACGCGACCTTGCGGCCTCGAGCCATCTTGCCGTACTTCTTCATCGCGGCCTGGATGGCCAAGCACATGTTCTCCTTGCCGGTTCGGTCGATCGGGATGCGATCGATCGCCTGCATGATCTGGCGCGAGTCGGAGGTTGGCTTGGGTGTGTGGACGTGAAAACTGGCACCGAAGCTGGTGACGGCAGTCAGCAGGACGTCATCGTTGGAGGCTCGGGTGGAGTTCCTCCGGTTCAACTTTGCAGCGTCCGCCTCGACCAGCTTCAACTCTTCGTAAACCCGATGCAGTCGCCCCTTCAACTCTTCCTGATCGTCCTTCATGCTCTCGGATTCGTCGAACATCCAGACGGCCAGGATTTTGTCGGTCCGCATCAGTCGCAGCAGTTCCTGAGTCAACCGGTCCAGGGCTGCTCCGTAACCTTCGACCAATGCTCCAACTTCACCGGTGACTTCGGCTTCGCCGAGGTCGTCACCGAGGCGATCCAGCCCGGGCAATGTGGCGTCGATCAGTTGGATCTGGACGTCGGGTTCCCTGACGACCTGTTCGAGTTCGACCTTGGTTTGTTGAGCGAGCGGTGCGTCAGAGCCTCCGACGATCGTCGACTGGACGCTGCCGGCGGTGATGTTCATCGTCTCGGCGATGGTCTTGGAATCGTCGAGTTCCTTCTCGAATTCCTCGCGATCACGCTCTTCGGGCTGCATGATCGTTTCGAGAATGGCCTGGGTTTCGCCGAGAACAAGCGGCCGGGTCAGCACGGCCAGACAGAGTACCACGGCGATGTGGATTCCGACCGAAAACAGGAAGGACGACGAGCGTCTGCGTTGGAATGTCATCTGATCGCTCCTCCACTCGAGAGGCTCGAATGGCACGTCACTCGGCCCGCATCGTTGCTCGTAGAATGACACAAAAAATGCCGTCACGCAACTTGAATCCGGTTGAGAAGGCCGTTGGGGCAGTTCAGAGACCACTGGCTGTCAGGTTTGCATGTGGAAGTCTCAACCGGTAGCGTCTGATGATCGACTTTTCCCCCCAACTGGTTTCATGCGAAACCGTTCACTCTGTACCGAAAGACCGTTCATGCGACAAAGCCGCACACGAGCTAGACTGGCCAACAACGAGGCGGTGAGGATTTGTTGCTTGGGCCATTTCATGCCGGCCTTTGTCCGTCACGCGGCCGATTCGGGTTTCGACTGCATTTGGCTGGACTTTGAGCACCGATGTTGGACCGACCGCGAGATCCAGGCCATCCTGCCTCTGTTTCATCTCTACGACATCGACTGCCTGTTGCGTGTACCGACGACCGAAAAGACTCGTCTGTACCGTTACCTCGAGGACGGAGCCACCGGCTTGATGGTGCCTCATGTGTCGACCGTCGAGGCGGCTCGGGAGTTGGTCGAGTCGGTGAAGTTTCCACCGATCGGCAACCGTGGTCTCGACGCGGCCGGGCTGGACTGCGATTTTTCGTTGCCCGTGCATGTGGAGTATGTGCGTGAGGCGAACGAGCAGACGATGTTGGTGGTTCAGATCGAGACACCCGAGGCGGTCGAGAACGTCGAGGCGATTGCGGCGTTGGAGGGAGTGGACGGGTTGTTCATTGGTCCCGGCGACCTGGGAATGCGATTAGCGTTGGACGAGACGACCGAGATGACGGTCGAGAGTGCGACGGAGCGGGTGGCGTCAGCTGCGGCTGCGGCGGGGAAGGCCTGGGGACGCCCGGCGGCGACCGAGTTGATGGGTCCGCTGTTTGATCAGGGCGCCCGACTGCTGGCTCATGGCGGCGATTTCGGAGCCATCATGGATCATTTGAGGGAATGCGGCAGCCACTTCGACGACTTGGCGGCAGGGGCGGTAGCGAACTCGTAGGTTGTTTGGGCCATGCAGCGACCTGCTAGACTGCCCGCATGATCTCGGTGCCTCGATTCGACCGCAGTCTGTGTCTGGCTGGCCTGATGTTGGCCCTGGTCCTGGGCGTCAGTGGCTGCCAGGACGGTGAGCCGGCCGAGGATACTACCGGGGGCGGTACGGGCCAGGTTGGTCCGGCTTTGTTCGACGAGGCCACCGGTCGATTGGGCATCGACTTTGTCCACGACGCGGGGCCAACCGGTCGGTTCTTGTTGCCCGAGATGATTCCACCGGGTGCTGCATTGTTCGATTTCGACCGTGATGGCGATCTGGACCTGTACCTGGTCAACAGTGGCGAGTTGGATGACCGGGGTCTGCCGGTTGCCAAAGCCTCGGTCGCCAGCCGGCTGTACCGGCAGGGCGAGGATGGGCAGTTCGAGGACATATCTGTTGCCAGCGGCCTGGCCAGCACGGATTGCGGGATGGGTGTGGCGGTCGGCGACATCAACAACGACGGCTACCCCGACCTGTATCTCAGCAATCTCGGCCCCGACCGTCTGTTCCTGAACAACCGCGACGGCACATTTCGCGACATCACCTTGGAGTCGGGAATTGACAACAGGTCGTGGGCCACATCGGTGGTGATGTTCGATTGTGATCGCGATGGCTGGTTGGACATCTTTGTAACCAACTACGTGGATTACTGGGCCGACGCTACGTGTCCAGACAACAGCGGCCGTCCCGATTTTTGCGGCCCGCATGTCTTCGATGGCCAACCCGATCGGCTTTACCGCAACCTGGGGGGCGAGTTGGATGACGGCCCACGATCCCCCGGGGTGAGGTTTGTCGACATCCGTTCCGGGGCCGGGATGTCGCGACAGGGAGGGCCTGGTTTGGGTGCTGTCTGTGCCGACTTCAACGATGACGGGTGGCTCGACATCTACGTTGCCAACGACCACGCCGCGAACTTCCTGTGGATCAACTCGCGTGACGGCACGTTTGGTGAGGAGGCGTTGTTTCGAGGCGGGGCGTTGAGTGCCCAGGGTCGGCCTCAGGCGAGCATGGGAATCGCCTGCGGCGACATCGACGGTGATGGTCGGCTGGACCTGCTGTTGACTCACTTGGAAGGCGAAAACAACGCTTTGTACATGGGGACCAAGAAGTCCGGGTTCCGCGAATCGAGTCATCGAGCCGGTTTGGCGACACCGAGCCTGGGCTACACCGGGTTTGGGACTCAGTTTCTCGATATCGACAACGACGGTGATCTTGATCTTCTGGTCGCCAACGGTCGAGTGAAGCGGGCGACACGAAATAGCCAGGACTCGCCTGACGCGTCGGTCCCCGAGTTCTGGAAGAACTATGCCGAGCGGAACCATTTGTTCGTCAACGATGGGACCGGCCGGTTCCGGCGTTACGAGAACCGGGAGGACCCGATTGTGAGTCGCGTCGAGGTGTCTCGCGGTTTGGCCACTGGCGACATCGACAACGACGGCGACGTCGACGTGGTGATCAGCAACACGGCCGGTCCGGTGAGGATCCACTTGAACAACACGATCACCCGCTCGCAGCCGGTCGCGGGGCGTCACTGGTTGATGGTCCGGGCCGAGTTGCCCGAACGTGGCGGGCGACTGGCGTTGGGTGCGACGGTGACGGTGACGGCCGGTCGAGCGACGTTGCTGAGGCTGGTTCAGCCGGCGACCAGTTATCTGTCGTCGAGTGATCCGCGAGTGCATTTCGGATTGGGTGCGGCCGAACGGTTTGACCGGATCGAGGTGAGATGGCCTGACGGGACGTCTGAGACGTTTGCCGGTGGTGGTGTGGACCGGATCGTCACCGTCGCGAAGGGGTCGGGCGAAGTGACTCCTGAGCGGGCGGAGCCATGAGTCGGGCTCGAGAACTGCGGTGGGTTGTGGGTCGAGGCCGCACGTTGGCTGCGGCCGTGTCTGTAGCGGTCGTGATCGCGATAGGTGTCAGTTGGTGGGTATCGCAGCAGCGGCAGCAGGTTCGGTTTGGGTTGGAGTTGGATCTGTCGGGGACGGTGAGGGAGGTTCGCGAGGCGATCGGGGTTGCCAGTCGGCGTGTGGAGGCCGACCCGTTTTCGGGCGAGTCTTGGGGCGAGTTGGCGATGCTGTTGCGGGCTCACGGATTTGAACTTCCAGCCGATTCGGCCTTCCGGCGTGCCGAGGAACTGGACGGGGACGAATTCCGTTGGCCGTACTTGTTGGGGGTGAGTCTGGAGAACGTGGAACCGGTCGAAGCCGAGCGATGTTTGAGGCGAGCGATCGAGTTGGCTCGGAGCAATCCGCTGCCCAAGCTGTCGCTGGCCGAAATGCTGGCCGAAGCGGGTCGAACCGACGAAGCTCGGATGTTGTTTCAGGAAGCCGGCGACTTGGAGCCCGAGAATGCTCGAGCGCTGCTTGGGTTGGCCAGGCTGAAGATGGGTGCTGGCGAGTTGGCTGACGCAGAGATGTTGTGTCGGCAGGTGGAGGCGATCGAGCCACAGCAGCGGATGGTGCAGGAACTGTTGGCTCGGATCCTGTACGGCCAGGGACGGCGTGACGAGGCCGAACGTGTGCGGCGTCGCCTGGAGAGGATGCCGTTGGTCGAGACGAGCGACGATCCGTTTGTGGCCGAGGTCCTGGTCTTACGACGCGATCCGAACTGGATTGCCGAGCGGGCTCAGACGATGCTCGAACAGGGGCAGACCGGACGAGCGGTGAAGTATCTCGAGACGGTCATGTCGGAGCATCCCGACCGACTGAGGTTTCCGTTGCAATTGGCTCGGGCACTGGGTGCAGCGGGTCAGCCCGAGCGGGCAGCCGAAGTCCTGAAGCGAGCGGTTGCGGATTTCCCCGATTCGGCCGACCTGCGGCTGGTGTTGGGGTTGATGCTCGAGGAGTTGGGTGATGAGGCGGGTGCGATTGCGAGTTTCCAGGCTACCATCGAGCGGAAGCCTGATTCCGCTGAGGCGTGGTTGTGGCAGGGTCGAGTCCTGCGTGATCGGAAGGACCCAAAGCAGGCGGCCAGGTGTTTTCGCCAGGCGATCGGTTTCCGGCCGGATTTGCCGGAAGCTCACGCGGCATTGGGCAAGTTGTTATTGGTGGGAGGGCTTCAGGAGGATGTGGCCGAGGCGGTTTCGGAGCTCGAGACGGCGGTGGATCTGGCTCCGGGGAACCTCGAGTGGCGGAGCCGATTGGCCGAGGCGATGCGGCGGGTGGGCATGTGAGGCGTTGAGTGTTATCCGCCAGGTCCATCGTGTTGGTCAGGTTCGTCGCGTTCGATCCGTGAGCGGATCGAGGTTTCGACGGCGGAGTGGGCTGTGCCGGAGTGTCCGGTGATGACCGAGGAGCCTCCGGCGCGGTGAGTCTGTTTGGCGGCGATTTTTTTGCGGGCTATTTCGGATCGTTGTACGAGCACTTTCTGGAACGAGAAGTCTGCGGGCGTGCGTTCTGAGAATGGTGAGAGAGCTTGGCAGACGTCGTGGGCTTGTTGGAACCGAGTCTCGGGGCGTTTGGAGATCATCTTTTCGAGAGTCGCGGTGACTTCCGGTGGCAGGTCTTCGACGAAGCCGGCCACGGGGCGTGGTTTGCGTGTGCGTTGGGCTTCGAGTTTTTGTTTGGTCGTTTTGAGTGGAAAGGGGAGTTTTCCGGTCAGCGTGGCGTAGAAGGTACAGCCGAGGCTATAGAGGTCGGCTCGACCATCGACGGCGTTGCTATCGAGAGTCTGTTCGGGGGCGATGTAGTCGGCGGTTCCGAGGCAATCGTGGCCGAAGATCATTTGCAGCGAGAATTCGTCGTCGGCTTCGGATTCGATTTTCGAGAGTCCGAAGTCGGCAATCTTGAGGTGTCCGCTGGTGTCGACCAGCAGGTTGGCCGGCTTGATGTCTCGGTGGATAGTCCCGTTGTTGTGAGCGTGCTGGAGTCCGGCGGCAGTTTGCCGGATCAGATCGCAGGCGGCCCGCCAGGGCAGGGGGCCGTTGCGGACGATGAGTTCTTCGAGGCTAATGCCGTGGACGACTTCCATGACGACGTAGTAGACGTCGCCATAGACGCCTTCGGTTCTCTGGTGTTCGAAGGTGCGGACGACGTTGGGGTGGTTCAGCAGCAACCCGGCCTTGGCTTCGAGTTCGAAGCGGGCGACCATGCCGGAGTCGCCTTCGAGTCGTTTGGGGAGCATCTTGACGGCGACCTGGTTTCCGCTGTCGACGTCTGTGGCCAGGTACAGCCACCCCATGCCTCCGGTACCGAGGATGTGATCGCAGCGGTAGTGGCCGATGAAGAAGCCACGATGGCGACCTTCGAGTAGTCGGTCGGCCTGGAAGCGGGTGATATCGCCCGAGTGGACCAAGGCTTCGGCGAGGTCATCGGGGGCGGTGTCTGAGGGGAGTTCGAGTCGTTGGATGGCATCGTTGATCTGCGATTCACTGAGTAACTGGCTCTTTTCGAGTAGTCCGAGGAAGTCGCTGATGGCAAGAGGTGGCGGCATCTGAGTGGGACTCGGGTGAAGTGTCAGCTCATTGTAGCAACGGGTTGAGTTAACGAAACACGCCCGAGCGATCGACTGTCGATTCACTCGGGCGTGTTCTCAACCGTTCAACTTAGACGCAGGTTGCGTGCTTAGTTGTTGAAGAGACTGATGCGACGGATCTGCGGGAGGCGGATCCGTTGCAGGAAGGTCGTCTTCTTTTCGTAGTCGCAGCTCTTGGTGGCTGTCTTCGGAGCAGCCGGCTTGGCGCACTTGGCAACCTTGGGGGCGGCGGGCTTGGCACACTTGGCGGCCTTGGGGGCCTTGGGAGCCTTGGGAGCCTTCGGAGCAGCCGGCTTGGCGCACTTGGCGTCGGCGGGCTTGCGAACCTTGGGTGCAGCAGGCTTGGCGCACTTGGGCGCGGCCGGCTTGGCACACTTCGGCTTGGCCGTCTTGACTTCGCACTTCTGGCTCTTGCCATTGTTCAAACGCAGGAAGTCCAGCAGGCCAGCGTCGGCGCTCTGGGTGCCAACAAACAGAGCCGCAACAGCGGCGATCACTGTAGTCATCTTCATCAGGAGATCTCCTTATAGTGTCGTCTTGGTGTGTGACATGTGCGAGGTTGCATCGTCAGGGTGTGGCCTGCGAGTCAACTCGCCTCGACCAAGTTAGTCGAGTGCCACAGAATTGTTTTTCGACATCCTTGTCTCGGTCGATGTGGTGAATCCGCTGTTGCGTGCCGCTAGGCTGGCAGTACGCTACGGCCGTGGCGGTCGTAACAGTCGCGACGTCGAGGTGTGTGGGCTGTTCGGAAAATGACGGGCAGCGGGTCGGGTGATCAGGAGCGGGTGTCGAGTCAGGTTATGCATGTCGTGACGATCGCAGCATTGGTGGCCGTCCTGTGGGCGTGGTTGAGCGGCCGCAATTCCGTTGCCGGGACAACGTTGCTGGCCGCCTGGCGATTTGGTCTCGCCGCCGCCGCCATCTCGCTGGCCGCCGCTGTCCTGGAGTGGTTTCAGTCGCTTCAGTGGGTCGAGTGGGCGAACACCGTGTCGCCCGCTGTCGTCGACCACTTGTGGTACGCCGCCTGTGTGCTGTGGCTTTGCCCGGCGGTGGCCGTGCTCGGAGCACGGCGGCCGGGACACGGGGCCTGGTGCGGCTTCGTGATGATCCCGCTGCTATTGGTGCTCGAATGGCCGGTGACCGGGGTGGCGGTGGCCGGTTGGGTGAGTGGTGCTCGGTTGTGGCCGGTCATGGACGGCGTGCGGCTGGATTGGCCGGAACGGATCGGCTGGTTGATCGTGCTGGTGCTCGGGACCGGCAACTACCTGTTGACTCGGCGCTGGGCCGTCGTGCTGGGTGGGGCCGGTGGCGTGCTGGCCATGCTGTGGCCGTTGACTGGATTGGTTACAGACGGGGAGTGGAGTGGCATGCTGCGATTGACCGGAAGCGTGGTGCTGGCTGCGTCGTTGTGGTGGGCGGGAGCTGGCTCGAGGGGTGTGTTGGCCGAGACCGACGGTGACCGACGGCGGCGATTGGACTGGGCGTGGGGCGATTTTGTCGAGGCCTACGGGCTGGTTTGGGCAGTGCGGCTTTCGGCACGGGTGAACGAGGAACTGGCGAGGATTTCGGGTGGTGGCGTGTTGGGGCCGGGTGGGATCGAGTTTGCTGACGGGGACCGGGTGTCGGACGCCGAGCGGGATGCGGTGTATTGTCGAGCGGAGGAGACATTGCGGTGGCTGTGGAGTCGATTTGTGGACGAGGCATGGGTCGAGTCGCGGCTGGGTGCCGGGGCGCCCCTTGGCGCAAAAGAGCGAGGGGCTCTATGATTGCCGCGTCGAGTCGGTGATGCGGTGATCAGCGATGAGGCACGGAGAGGTGACAGAGTGGCCGAATGTGCCGGTCTCGAAAACCGGTGTACCTTCGCGGGTACCGAGGGTTCGAATCCCTCCCTCTCCGCTCTTCTGCTGCCCGTGAGCCATAACTGCTTGGCTCACGGGCAGTTGCTCTTTTGGGGTCTCCCCCAAAACCCCCGTTTGTGGCGGTTTTGTGACGGTTTGTAGCGGGGATGTTCTCCGAGGAGACCCAGATGACAGCCAGGAACAAGAAAAAGTCCTTCCGAGTTGGCAAGGTGGCGGCCTACTTGCGCGGGGAGGTCTGGTACCTGAACTACACCGAGCACGGCCAACGCCGACGACCACGTGTCGGGACCGATCGCAACGCCGCCCGGCAGCTGGCGGCCCAGATCAACGCCCAGCTCGAGACCGGCGAGTCGACTGTGCTCTCCTTCGAACCGATCTCAATTGCCGAGCTGCAATCGCGCTGGCTCGAGCACTACGACAGTGTGCTGCGGACCTCGGTGAACACGATCAGCCGTTACCGTGCGGCGACCAACCACCTGATCCGTTTTGTCAAATCAAGTCCGGTCGGCCGTACGACGGCGCAATTCCGAGTCGGCCACGCCGAGGAGTTCGTGAGGCACATCAGGACCATCAGGGTCTCACCCAACGGTCATCCCAACGCACGCCTCCGGCCCCTCCTGGACAAGGGCGTCCTCTACATCCTTTTTGTATGCCGGACCATGTTCAACTACGCCACCAAGCGCCGACATCTGCCGCCGTACGCAGAGAATCCGTTTGGGGCTCTCGAATTCGACCGGATGCCGATTGAAAATGCCAAGCCGATCGTCCTGTTCACACCAGACCAGGAACGGGCCTTTCTTGAGGCATGCGACGACTGGCAGTTCCCGATCTTCCTGACACTCATGTTGACCGGACTTCGACCCGGGGAGTTGACCCACCTCTTGCTGCCAGATGACCTCGACCTTGAAGATCGGCTCCTTCGAATCCAGAACAAGCCGGGGCTTGGTTGGTGCGCTGGTCCACCAATTCTTTGCTGTTGATTGCCGTGCAGTAACTCTCGTCTCGCGTTGATATTATCGTGTTCTCCGCAGCTTTGCGACGAAGAGCCTGGAGAGCACGATGTCGGACCGCAAACCGCCCAAGATCCCTCTGCCGAAGGGTTGGACGGCTCACGTCCGCTCGGCAGTGCTGTACGTCATTTCACTGGCGCCGTATGCAACCGTCCAGACCCGCAACTGGGCCACGAACAGTGTGAACGCACGGATTCGGTTGAAGGCCGAGAACGACAGGCTGCATCAGGAACTTGCTTTGCTGCAGGAGGAATGCCGGATCAAGGACACCCGCATGGCCAGAAGTCCAGCTCAACATCGGCCCCATTTCCGGCCCACAAAGCGAATGGCCATCTTGGAACTCCGTTCGGCACGAGGCTGGTCACTTCGGCAGGCCGCTCGCGTGTTTCTCGTCTCACAGGTTACCCTCGCCTCATGGATGAAGCGCCTCGACGAGGCGGGGCCCGATGCACTGGTCCAGATGACAGAACCGGTCAATCGATTCCCGGACTTCGTCCGCTACCTCGTCCAGCGACTCAGGGTGCTCTGCCCGTCGATGGGCAAGGTGAAGATCGCCCAGGTCCTCGCCCGCGCTGGACTGCATCTTGGGTCAACGACCGTCGGCCGTATCCTGCGTGAGCCGCCGAGGCCTGCACCAGTTGAAGCCAAGTCCGCTGGCGGACGATCAGTCAAATCCAAACATCCGAACCACGTCTGGAACGTCGATCTGACCACGGTCCCAACATCGGCCGGCTTCTGGACGGCCTGGATGCCGCTGGCCCTTCCACAACGCTGGCCGTTCTGCTGGTGGGTGGCGGCGGTCGTCGACCATCATTCACGCCGGGCATTGGGCTTTGCCGTCTTCAATTCGCAGCCCAGTTCAGCCGAAGTCTCCTCACTTCTGGACTCTACGATCCACCAACTCGAGGCCAAACCCAAGCATCTGATCACCGACCAGGGCGGACAGTTCACCGCTGACGACTTCAAGGACTGGGGCAAGCGACGTGGAATCCAGCACCGTTACGGTGCCGTTGACAAGCACGGTGCTCTGGCCATCATCGAGTGGTTCAATCTGACCTTGAAAGACGAGTGCACCAGAAGAGTGCTCGTTCCCTTGTGCCTTGACGGATTCTGGCGAGAACTCTTGCTCTTCGTCGATTGGTACAATCAGCATCGGCCAAACATGGCGTTCGACGGACGGACGCCGGATGAAGACTACTTCGATCGTGAGCCAGCCAATGAGCTACCGCGGTACGAGCCACGAAGCGGCTGGCCACGTGGCTCTCCTTATGCCGGACCGCTCGCTCCGACCGAGGGTGAACCCGGCGTGCGGATTACTCTCGACCTACGATTTTACGCAGGCCGCAAGCACCTGCCGATCGTCGCGCTCAAGCAAGCGGCGTAGACATCGCCGTTCGGCTACCAAGGTCGCAAAGTGGCCAACCTGCGCACCCACGAGACGGCACATGCACTCTCTCTACCGAGTTTTCAAAACTCGTACCGTCAGCGTCGTCTCGAAGGCCAATTCAACCAGCTCGAAAACGATGACTCGTGTCCAAGAGTGTTGCAAAATGGGGCGTTCAGAATCGGTGGACCAGGACAGGGATGCCACAGGGATTGGAGAGTGGGGCCGCTCAGCGTCAGGCGGTGAGAAACCTGCTTAATGGAACTGCTGCCGACTGAAAGAAACCGATCATGAGACGACTATTGGTGCTCTTCTTATTGAGCGTGATCGTCGAGGGCCCCGGCTCCCGCGCGTGTGCTCAACTCCCGCTTCGCTTTGATGAACAACTCGTCATGGACGGGTACACCTATTCCTTTGGAATCGCGACAGCGGATCTCGATGGTGATGGAGACCTGGACATCACCAGTGCCGACGCGCTGCCGAACAACGATTTGTACTGGTTCGAGAACGACGGTCAGGGCCGTTTTCAGAAACACTTTATTCAGAAGGATGACCCCGAACGCCTGGAACGGCACGCAATTGGCGACATTGACAAGGACGGGCATCTCGACGTCGTGATCGTCAAGAACCTCGTGGGCGATCTGTTGTGGTTCCGAAATAGTGGCAAACCAGCTGACGGCGAATTGTGGAAGCGGCACGTCATCAACAGCAAAAAGATCCCAGGCGCTTACGATGTCGCGCTGGGTGACTACGACGGAGATGGCGACCTCGACGTGGCCGCGTCGACCTGGCGGCTGAGCAATAACTTTGTCTGGTTCGAGAACGATGGCACGCCTGCGGATGGCCAGTGGAAGATGCGGGTGATCGATCAACTCACCACGGAAACTCGCATGATTCGAGCTGCCGACATCGACGGCGACAATGACCTGGACCTGGTTGGAACAGCGAAAGAGGCGCCACTGGTCGTGTGGTACGAGAACAACAAGAACGGTGCACAGATCGAGTGGAAGAAACATGTTATCGACGACACGTCGCCGCAGCCGCTTCACGGGCAAATCGTGGACATGGATGCCGACGGTGACCTGGACCTGGTCATGTCGCTGGGCATGACGTTTACGGGAAATCCGTCGACAGAACAGGTCGTGTGGTATGAGAACGACGGCCAGCCGGCTCGGGGGGTCTGGAAGAAACACCTGATCGCGGACGGATATACCGGATCATTCGAAGCCTGCGCAGCCGACATGGACGGCGACAAAGACGTGGACGTGGTGGCCACCGCGTGGGGCAAAGACGGCAAGGTGGCTTGGTTCGAGAACACGGGCGAGCCCAGAAAGAACTGGAAGCAGCACACGCTCAAAACCGACTGGGCCATGGCCAACGCGGTCCAGATCGCGGATCTTGATGGCGACGGGCGGCCTGACATCGTCGCGGGAGCCGAAAGGGGAGCGAACGAAGTCCGCTGGTGGCGCAACGCCGGCCCTCGCCAGGCGCTCGAGATCGGGTCTCGGCGGCAGTTGTTTCTGGACGATCACATCATCGCGCGGACCGATGGACTGAAACGCACGATGCATCAGCCGGTCAAACGCGGGGCAGTGATCAAGCCTGATCAGAAGTGGGAGACGTCGCTGCAAACACGGTGCTCGCCGGCCTGGGACGCAGAGCGAAAGCGGTTCAAGCTCTGGTTGATCACGTCGACCAACATCCCGGGACTCGCCGGGACTTCGTATGCGGAAAGCAAGGACGGTGTCCATTGGACGAAGCCGGTTCTCAGGCAAACAAAGATCAACGGCTCACTGGAAAACAACTTCCTGTCCGTTGTTCCAGGCGACACCTGGCCAAAAAACGGCATCGAAAACGTGGTGCTTGACCCGGACGATCCTGATCCTGACCGACGATTCAAGGGGTTTTATGGGGTCCTGGGGCGCCGGCCGATGGTCAGCCCTGACGGTATCCGCTGGACGCTGCTGGAGACCCCGGTGCTGCCCTCGTCGGACGAGTCGAACCTGAGTTACGACCGCGCCAACAAGACGTTCATCGCGACGTTGAAGCGAGGCGGTCCATTTGGGCGATCGCATCGCATCTGGACGAGCCGCGACTTTACCGAGTGGACCGACACGGGCGTGCTGTTCCACGCCGATGAACAGGACCAGCAGCTTGCGAAAAAGAACATTGCAGCGCGGCTGTCGAACCCGAAGTTGCAGCAGCCTGTGAAGAACGTGCCCGCCGACTACAACGCGGACATCTATAACTTCGGCGTGTTTCGCTACGAGGGCCTCTATATTGGCATGCCCGCGGTCTATCACGCGACCGGCAAGCTGAAGGCCAACACCGATGGGTTTCACCTGATTCAACTTGCCTGCAGCCGCGATCTGAGAAAGTGGACGCGGCTTGGTGACCGCCGAGCGTTCATTGGTCCGTCAGCAGTCGGGCCGGGCGTTTTCGACCGAACTCAACTGCTCCCACCAAGTGCCCCGGTCGAGCGCGGCGATGAGCTGTGGTTTTATTACACCGGTATCAAGTACCGAGCGAGCCCTGAGAATGCGGACGAGAAAGCAGGCGCTGTCTGCCTGGCGGTTCTTCGCCGTGACGGGTTCATCTCGCTCGACGCAGGTGAAGCGGATGGCACGCTCATTACCCGGCCGTTCTTGCTGAGCGGTGAGAGGTTATTCGTGAACGTCAATGTCCGCGACGGTGGTCGGCTACTCGTCGAGGTGTTGGACAAAGCCGGGGAAGTCACGGCAACATCTCGTGTGATCAAAGGAGATCATCGCCGCGGCGAAGTGACCTGGGGGCGCGGGAAAAGCGCCGCTCTGAAAGGACAGCCGGTGAAGTTGCGATTCACGTTGCGAGAGACGGCATTGTACTCATTCTGGATTGACCAGTAGATCGCGGGACGCCGCTCCGGCAATGGGCGGAAAGTTGAGGCTTGGTTATCTTGCGTTCGCCCAGTGGAAAGACCACCTTCAACCTGTCGGAGGAGCAGTTTGGCTCCGGACGGTATTCTCTCGGCGCCTTGGGCTTCAGAGCAAAGGTGTCCATGTGCGGTGGACCGCCGTACAGGAAGATGTTGATCAGTGACTTCGCGGTGTTCATTCCGCCCGATCTCAGCTCTCAGTCTCCCCACCCCAGCCCCGGCGTTCAGCCCGCTGGGCGGCGTGCCCAGAAACCGAACCCCCGTCCCGTTTGAGTGAGAGTCCCTGGCTTATCCCGTGTTGGGTGCGAAGGGGAAATGTGGGACCGTTCTCCCGTTGGAACGCAGGTCAACTGGAAGTCGACATTCGTCACGGCTTCCTGCCGACTAGCGGATCCAGAAACCTGTAGAGCTCCTTTGTAGCGGGATCTCCTGGCCTTCCGAGATCGTTGTTCAAGCGGCTGTGGTTGGTATCGCGTTTGCCATATGCCCGGGTCGGAATGTCCGCCGCCTTCAGCACGCTCTCAAGACGCCGCGCCTGAGCCCGCGTGTCCGGGTTTCCGGAGAAATACAGGATGAGGAACGGCGGAATGCTTTTACCCTTTGTGACGTGTGTCACTGCCGAAAAATCGACGTGCTTCTCGGGGTCGTTTCCGAACTTCTGTCGATGGCCAAAGGTGAACATCTTGCCGCCGTAGACCGCCTGCCGGTGCTCGGCGGTCATGATGATCTTGGGAATGTCGTACGTGTCGCCGTCGACCGGGATGCAACCCTTGAGGACTTCGAAAGACACGCCTTCCTTCTTCAGGTACTTGTCGTCGATGCAGATCAACGCCGCCAACTGGGCACCGGCAGAGTGTCCGCCAACAATGATCTGTTTGGGATCCCCTCCATATTTCGCAATATTGCGGTGCACCCAGCCGAGCGATCTGGCAACGTCACCAACCAGTTCGTCCATTGTCACTTCCGGTAGTAGACGGTAGTTCGTCGACACAAGGATCAATCCTCGCTCGGTTAGCAGCTTCGGTTTGAGTGCAACATCGCCCTTGTCCCCCGTCTGCCATCCACCACCGTGAATCCAGAACACAACGGGCAGGCTGTTTCGAGCCTGTTTCTCTGGTGTGTAGATGTCGAGGACGTGCCGCGCGTGCCCGTTCTTCAGGTAGGGGACGTCAGCTGTCAGTTTCTGGGCAACGGCGATATCACAAAGAAACAGAAGCGTGAAAACGAGAAGGGCAACGGAATTCCGATTCATTGTGTGGATTCTCTCTGAACGAAGTGCGAAGTGATGGCCAACCAGGTGCGCTGGTCCACCGATTCTGAACGCCTCATTTTGCAACACTCTTGGACACGAGTCATCGTTTCCGAGCTGGTTGAATTGGCCTTCGAGACGACGCTGACGGTACGATCTTTGAAAACTCGGTAGAGAGAGTGCATGTGCCGTCTCGTGGGTGCGCAGGTTGGCCACTCTGCGACATTGGTAGCCGAACGGCGATGTCTACGCCGCTTGCTTGAGCCCAACGATTGGCAGATGCTTGCGGCCCGCTTCGAATCGCAGGTCGAGAGCAATCCGCACACCTGGATCACCCTTGAGCGGGGCAGGCGGTCCGGCACAAGGTGATCCACGTGGCCAGCGGGGCCGAGTCTCGTACCGAGGCTGCTCGTTGGCTGTAGCGCGATCGTAGTAGACTTCATCGGGAGTTCGTCCATCGAGCCCCATGTTTGGCCGGCGTTCATTGTACCAATTGACGAAGAGGAAGAGCTCTCGCCAGAATCCGTCAGGACAGAAGGGAACCAGCAGTCGTCGCGTGCACTCGTTTTTCAAGGTCAAGTTGAAACGCTCGTTGATGGCCAGAGCGCCGTGCTTGTCAACGGCACCGTAACGGTGACGGATTCCACGTCGCTTGCCCCAGTCCTTGAAGTCGTTAGCGGTGAACTGTCCGCCCTGGTCGGTGATCAGATGCTTGGGTTTGGCCTCGTGTTGGTGGATCGCAGAGTCTAGAAGTGAGGAGACCTCGGCTGAACTGGGCTGCGAATTGAAGACGGCAAACCCCAATGCCCGGCGTGAATGTTGGTCGACGACCACCGCCACCCGCCAGTAGAAGGGCCAGCGTTGTGGAAGGGCCAGCGGCATCCAGGCCGTCCAGAAGCCGGCCGATGTTGGGACCGTGGTCAGATCGACGTTCCAGACGTGGTTCGGGTGTTTGGATTTGACTGATCGTCCGCCAGCGGACTTGACTTCAACTGGTGCAGGCCTTGGCGGTTCACGCAGGATACGGGCAACGGTCGTTGACCCGAGATGCAGTCCATCGCGGGCGAGGACCTGGGCGATCTTGACCTTGCCCATCGACGGGCAGAGCACCCTGAGTCGCTGGACGAGGTAGCGGACGAAGTCCGGGAAACGATTGACCGGTTCGTTCATCTGGACCAGTGCATCGGGCCCCGCCTCGTCGAGGCGCTTCATCCATGAGGCGAGGGTAACCTGTGAGACGAGAAACACGCGAGCGGCCTGCCGAAGTGACCAGCCTCGAGCCGCACGCAGTTCCAAGATGGCCATCCGCTCGGTGGGCCGGAAATGCGGCCGATGTTGAGCTCGAATCCTGGCCATCCGGCTGTCCTTGATGCGGCATTCCTCCTGAAGCAAAGCGAGTTCCTGACGCAGCCGGTCGTTCTTGCCCTTCGACCGAATCCGTACGTTCACACTGTTCGCCGCCCAGCTGCGGGTCTGGACGGTTGCATACTGCGCCAGCGAGATGACGTACAGCACGGCGGAGCGCACGTGAGCCGTCCAGCCCTTCGGCAGAGGGATCTTGGGCGGTTTGCGGTCCGACATCGTGCACTCCAGGCTCTTCGTCGCAAAGCTGCGGAGAACACGATAACATCAACGCGAGACGAGAGTTACTCCACGGAAATCAACAGCAAAGAATCGGTGGACCAGCGCAGCACTTGAGTCTTAGACGCAGTCGATCCGCTCGAATGCAACAGAATCTCTACAAAGTCTCGTACGATTGACGAAGAGACCATTGGTCCGGAACCAAAAGTTCTCCCGTCGTTGCCGTCGGATGTGGTGGAGGCGGAGAGTGTCCTGGGCGGGGCCATGCGGGTCGCTCTCGAGTCCATTCCACACTGACTGAACGGTGTGCTGCCCGAGTGCGTCGGCATGTGTCGGAGTCGCAAAGGGAGTGACGGCTTGCATGACATCAAGCGGGCGTGTTGAACCGCGTGAGACTGTCGCTACAATACCCCTCGGTAGAAGATGTGGACGACGAAGGCGCCGGGCA
>Ga0114999_10002421_pt1 | contig 24600 bp, 25 predicted proteins | sample ArcticOcean_MG_C_3_FD_89820 | JGI IMG/M metagenome (GOLD analysis project Ga0114999, IMG submission 89820) | Marine microbial communities from western Arctic Ocean - ArcticOcean_MG_CB8_126 | ecosystem: Environmental > Aquatic > Marine > Oceanic | place: Arctic Ocean: Canada Basin | collected...
AATATATGGATGTCGGTGGATCCCTATATGCGTGGACGCATGATCGGTGTGAAAACCTACGCCGAGCCATTTGAAATTGGTGAAGTTTTATATGGAGGTGCAATTGGCCAGGTCATCGAATCATTGCATGCGGATTACAAACCAGGTTGCTACGTTAAAAGTATGCAGGGCTGGCGAGAATATTTTATTTCTAAAGGTGAGGATTTGGATAAGATTGATTGTGAACTCGCGCCACCCCAAACCTATTTAGGTGTAATGGGAATGCCGGGTATGACGGCGTATGTAGGTTTGTTGTATATTGGTGAGGTCAAACCAGAAGATACAGTGTTTGTGTCAGCTGCATCCGGAGCAGTCGGTTCTCTCGTGTGCCAGATAGCAAAAATGAAAGGCTGTCGCGTAGTCGGCAGTGCGGGATCGGAGCAAAAAATTAATTGGTTAATTGATGAAGCAAAAATAGACGCGGCCATTAACTATAAAACAGCCATTGACTTTGATTCTGAACTTTCAAAAGCGTGTCCCGATGGAATTGACGTTTACTATGATAATGTTGGCGGTAAGCAACTGGAAGCTGCGCTTAACCTGATGAATCAATCCGGTCGCATAGTCGTTTGCGGAACAATTTCAAATTATAATGATACAGAGCCAAAGCCGGGTCCCTCCAATCTCCGTCAGGTTTTGGTTAAAAGATTAAAGATGCAGGGCTTTATTGTAAGCGATCACATGGAGTTGCATCCCGAGTTTATAGAGCAAATGTCGAAATGGATTGCGGATGGTAAATTAAAATGGCGTGAAACGATTGTTGAGGGTATAGAAAATGCACCAGCCGCGTTTATCGGCCTATTCAAGGGCGACAATATTGGTAAAATGTTAGTAAAACTGGGTGATCCAGAAACATTTTAATTCATTATTTTTATCCATACATTGCAGTTAATCTAAGATAGATTGACAGTTAGGGTTTCTGCATTTAAGATTAACGATCGCTGTTCAGAGTACGCATTTTTTATTACTTCTATTGTCATGTTTTTATTCATTCTTTGGGTGAAGCTGTAGCGAATTATTTTATATTACCTGTTTATCTTTTATCATGAAAAGCGTACTCGTAGTAGATGATGAACCTGGGATGCGTGAACTGGTGAAGCATCTTTTGATTAATGCGGGGTATCATGTTCTTGAAGCTTCAAACGGAAAGCACGCGATGGAATTTCTGAAAAACGAATCACCTGACCTTGTGATTACCGATATCATCATGGAGGAGATGGACGGGGTTGAAATAATAATGGAAATTCGTGAAAACTATCCCGATATAAAAATTATCGCGATGAGCGGCGGCAGTAAAATTTCATCCGAAGATTACCTCGAATCGGCAGCAGATCTAGGTGCGGATCGTGTTTTTGCCAAACCCTTTGCTCTTTCCGATATGTTGACCGCGATTAAGGAACTGATTGAGGAATAGAAAGACTTCATTAATAATCAGCGGTAATGGTACTCGTGTTAGGTTTTAAGTGTTATGTGTTAGGCCATAATTATAGATAGGCTGATTTAGTTACTAGTACATATTATTTTGACTTAACACTTTTGAGTTTTTCCCTTAACACTTAACACCTAAAACTTAACACTGCGATAGCAGTTAACCATGCCTTTAAACGTAAAACTTAACGAAACCGATCGCCGGATATGGGAGGAACTTGATTCGTTTGTTCCCAAGGAAATAATTGACGTTCATACTCACCTCTATCTGTGGAAATTTAATAGTGATCCCGAGAAAGATAAAGCTCCGGAAGCGGGTAAGACTTGGCCATCAAAACCGTTTCGGGATGACTTTCCCGTCGCTGATTGGGAGCAAAGCGACAAGATTGATCAGCTGCTTATGCCCGGTCGAAAGGTTCATCGTATTTCTTTTGGCATGCCTTTCGCGATGGTTGATTTCGAGGCATCCAATCAATTTACCGCCGCGCAGACGGCTAATGATTCCGATTCTCACGCCTTAATGTTAGTGGATCCAAAGATGACGGCCGATTATCTGGAAGAGCAGGTAGAAAAATACGGATTTATCGGATTTAAACCCTATCGGCTTTATTCGATTACTGGAGATGTCGATAACTGCCGAATTACTGATTTTATTGCCGAACACCAGGTTGAAGTCGCGCACCGACTGGGGCTCATTATCATGATGCACGTTTCTAAACGTAACGCGATCGCCGATTGGGAAAATATCGATGACATGCGGCGACTTTCTGAAAAGTACCCCAACGCGAAATGGATACTTGCCCATTGTGGTCGCAGTTATTCCTCCTGGGCTATAGAAAAAGGCGGAAAAATCATGAAGGATTTGCCCAATGTATGGTTTGATACCTCAGCCGTCACGGAGACCGATGCGATCGATGCTCTCCTGGCCACCGTCGGGCTCGATCGAGTCATGTATGGAAGTGACGATATTCCCTTTGGCATCATGCGGGGAAAATTAATCGCCTTTGGCTATTCATGGGCGCTTCTTACCGAAGATAATCACTCTTTTGCTCTCAATCATTGTGATGGCCGACTGACTTTTATTCGCTACGAAGAATTACGCGCTATGCATCGGGCAGTTAAAAGATACGGTCAGTCTGAAAAGAATTGTCAGGATCTGTTTTATAACAATGCAAAAAAACTGCTCGATTCTGTCGGTGCGTAAAAGAGATAACCACAAGAGAGTAATTTGGAACTCAAGAATTAAATGTACGAATTATTGTATTTAGCAGTAATACTAATTATCGGTCTAATTGGCTGTGTATTTTGGTTTCTCTATCGTGCCATGAAGTCCACCTCGGATAAGCCCCGTCGGGTGGATGACACGTTGGATAAAACCATGGCACAGCAAAAAAGAATAGACTCCATTTTGGAAAATGATGAATCGAGACAGCAGCGACAGGAGCAGCTGATTAAAAAGATGGAGGATAATTGTGAGCGCGTGGAAAAGCTACTCGACAGATTTGAATCACGTTAAAGCACACATTAACAGGGGGCGTGAATCACTAGACTGAAAGCCAAATCAATAGAATAGGAATTAGAGCTCCTGAGATGAGAGAAATCCAAATAGTCTTAGCGTTCCGTGTAAATTTGAAAGCCATGATAATTCCCAAAGAGGCAGTCGCGACGAAGCCCAACGACATGAAAAGTACAAACAAGCGAAAGGGGACAGAGGGGGTAGGTTGATTTTCTTGCATTGGTAATCGTTGGTTTTCGTGGATCTCAGATAATTGCTTGAGAATGAGTGGTGCCACATAACTGCCATCCTTCTTGCTCTTGTGTAAGCTGAAAGTCTGCCAGGCTCCGGAAACGACAAAAAAAAGAAGAAGTGGCGTGAAAAAACAACCGAGATAGAGATGGAATTTACGAATAAGATTCATTATTTGCCTTCCGCCATAGCGTTTAATTATATTGATTTAATATCGGGCACCAACCTGTTGTGGAGCTAATCAATTGTCGATTGTCTCCCTTGTCATTGCGAAGGAGGTGTAGCCGACTGTGGCAATCTAGGGAGCTGACAATAGGTGTCCGGCATTCCCCTGGATCGCCGCGGCTGACAAGCAGCCTCGCGATGACAAAGGATATACGATGCAGGATCCAGAATGCATCGTGCAAGATTATCCTGCATCGTTGATCATACATTCTGAACCCTGAGTGATAAGCCCATGAACCGTGTTCCGAGGGCGAAGCCCGACATCTTCCACCCAGAAACTTACAAATTTCCATTCGACAAGGAGTGAAAAAAGATAAACCGTTTTAAGCTATGAAAGTAGTATTGAATTTTGATTTAGGTGAAGCATTCGTTAATGATCTAAAAGCAACATTCCCGGAAGTTGATTTTCGACCGGTCAAAACCCCCGAGGAGGAATTGCAAGAGGTCGTCGATGCCGAGGTCCAGTTTGGACTAATCAGCCGTGAAGCCTTCGATGCGGCGAAAAACCTGCGCTGGTTTCATTTTATCGGTATGGGGTTCAACAATTATCAGGATAACATGCCGGAAATGTTCGATGGAGAGTTTATCTTTACTCGCGCCCCCGGGACTCACGTCATTTCCATGGCAGAGCACACCTTTGCCATGATCCTGGCTTATGCCCATCGCATTCCCGAGTTTGTCGTCGAAAAACAAGCCCATCGTTGGAATACAGAAGATTTCATGGATAAGATAATTGAATTAGCCGGTACTACGATGGGCATCATCTCCATGGGTGGTATCGGTAAGGGCATTGCTCAACGAGCGCAGGGTTTCGATATGGACGTTTACGCTGTCGACAGTCAACCGATGTCGCCACCACCGGGTGTCAAAGAAGTGTGGGGCATGGATCGACTGGATGATCTTCTCGCGCGGTCCGACTGGTTGATTGTCACCACACCTTATACCAAGGAGAGCCATCACTTACTTGACCGTCAGCGCATCGAGCGCATGAAGCCCGGCGCATTTATCGCCATCATGTCGCGAGGGGGGATTGTCGATGAAGAGGCCCTGATCGATTCGCTTCGATCGGGCCATGTAGGCGGAGCTGGAATTGACGCCTTTGCCCAGGAGCCCCTGCCCGCGGACAGCCCTTTCTGGGATCTACCCAATGTCATAATCACACCCCATATATCTGCACACTCCCCTCAACTCTGGCAGCGCCGCGGACAGATATTTAAAGACAATCTCAAACGCTACTTGGATGATAAACCGTTATTACATGTCTGTGACATGAATACACAGTTTTAGTAGAGGGGCAGAGGGGATTACTTCCAGATAATTATGTGCTGACGATGGAATCATAGAATTCATTAATGGATGAAAATTATATCACCTATAAGGGAAATTTTATGGCCATGGTCTATTCTAGCCCTCTTTTTTTTGCTCACCACGGGTCGCTTTCATACTTATGGCAGAGACGAGTGGCAGTCGTGGAACGATGTTTCTATTAAATACAAGTTTAGTGAAAATACGGGGCTATTGTGGAGTCCTGAAATCAAAATTGGGGATGACATCAGTGATCTTATCTCATGGCGGATGAGGCAAGGTGTATTTTTTGACTACAATGAAAATTTAATTCTTGGTTTCAATTATTTATATCAGGAAGAAAAGAATGATAGTGGCGATTGGCGGGATGAGCACAGACTTGAAGCGTTTGCCACGATTAAATGGAATCTTGGCGGATTAAAATTTTCCGATCGTAATAAATACGAATATCGAATGCGGGGTAATAAGAAGAATCCACGCTATCGCAATAGTCTCCTTATTTCAAAACCTATAACCTTACACGGAGTGGACTTAACTCCATTTATAAAAGATGAAATCTTCTACGATTTTGATGCTTCTCAGCTTAATCAAAACCGCTTTTCTTTTGGTACCTCCTACAAGTTAGGAAAACACACGCGTTTCGAGCTTTATTATACATTAAGAAGCAAACGAAATGACCGCGATTGGGATGAAACAAACATCATCGGAATCAAGGTAAAATTGGATTATTGAAATAGGTTTCACTGTTCACTGGATCTTGCTTACCGGCAGCGTCACTCCGTGCGTCCGCTGTATTTACTTTCTCCCTAAAAAATTGACAGTGTAGCCGCTTACAAAAAAAACAAACGCCACCAGACTAATTGGCGGCAGTGTGCCATGCCAACTGGATGGGTTAAGCCAATCTTTGTAGCCCATAAAAAACAAGTGAACTGCCCCGAGGGTCATCGCAATGAGCAGAAGTTTTCGTGAGGTAATGAACTGAATGAATACCTTGTCCTCTCTCAGATGAGTTTGAAAACTCAGGTTGTAGCCCCAGAGAACGACAAAGGCTAGGATACCCCCGAGCATGCTCAGCCCTGCTAAAAGTGTCAGAGTTCCGTTTTCTTCAAAGAACTTTCCATACACCGTAGGATTTAAAAGCATAATGCTTATCAGGGCATGGATGAGCACGAGTAGAAATCCGCTCATGCCCAAAGATTTGCGGGCATTGAGCCAGCTATCGGGAACATTGACACCAATGTTATTCAAAGGGCCGAAACTAAAATTGAATGTCAGTAATATAAAAGCACTCAGTGAGACCCCCTTATTCAAAATATAAAAAGGGAAATCTTTCCACGGTATCGGACCGAAGATTTGGTATCGCAGTATCGCATACCCAATGGAGAGGGTAAGTGTTATCGCAATGATCAAACCTGCCGAGTTTTTACGGACTTCTGACTGATTACTCACTATGATATTCAAATTATCAAAACATGAAGCTCAATTATCATCCGAAATTCAATTTCTAAACCAACGGCCTTAATCATTATTTGGTGGATTGGGTACCCTTTACTCAGCTCTGATGAACGAAATCGCATCCTGTGGAGTATCTGCGACGGAAATTAGATTGAGATCCTTATCATCGATTGTGCCTTCACGGATCATCGTATTTATAATAAATTCGCTCATCGCATCCCAGTATTTACCACCCAAGACGACAAGAGGGAAAGATTCAATTTTACCTGTCTGCATCAACGTAAGGGTCTCGAAAACTTCATCGAGCGTGCCAAACCCACCGGGGAGAACGACAAATGCAGATGAGAGCTTCACCAGCATCATTTTACGAACGAAGAAGTGTTCGAATTGGACAAACCGGTCAACGTATGGGTTCGGTTTTTGTTCTATGGGCAGACTGATATTGTAGCCGATCGATACACCCCCTTCATCCTTTGCACCGCGGTTGGCTGCTTCCATGATTCCCTGCCCTCCTCCAGTGACCACGGCATAACCCTCAACCACCAACAACCTGCCCATCTCACGGGCAAGTTTATAACAGGGGTGATCTTCAGGAAATCGGGCGGAACCGAAAACAGTCACACACTTCCCAATGTCTTTAAGTGCCGCCGAAGCGTGAAGCGTCTCAATAAAAACCCGACCGGCACTAGCCAGTTCTTCATCATAGGTTCTAAGGGTGCGAAGAAAATTGCGCTCTTCGTCATGTCGAATGTCGATAAATTGGTCCATAGAGGAAGTGGGTAGAAGGATAATGTGTCTGTTGTTATAGTGTCGATAAATTTAAGGTAGATAGGTCCAATATCATTCTTGCGAAAAATGAGTTTAGCTCTAGAACCCATACTTCCCATGTATGAACTTTCCGGTAAAGTGGCGATTGTTACTGGCGCGGGTGCGGAACTCGACATTGGGCGGGTTGTCGCCACACGATTAGCCAGGGAAGGAGCGAATGTTGTCGTCAGTGACATTGTGGAGCAACCCTTTCCCGAACTCTCACCGGATTGGGGTGGGTTACCCGCTGTAGTAAGTGAGATCGAAGCACACGGGGGTAAGGGTTTGAGTCTCCTCACGGATGTGACCGATGCCGACAGTGTGCAACAAATGGTGGATCAGACGCTGTCAGCGTTTGGGCGGATCGATATCCTCGTAAATAACGCCGGTTCGAGCCCCGGTCGCGACCGGGTGCCGATCGTGGATTTAGAGGAAACAGTCTGGGACCGAATCCAGGAAATAAATGCCAAGGGTTCTTTTCTTTGTTGTCGTGCCGTAGCGAGGGTGATGATTGATCAGGGTCAGGGGGGTAAAATAATTAATATGTCATCCGTATCCGGTAAAACGGGGCACGATCGCTTCGGTGCTTACTGTGCGTCCAAGTTTGCCGTGGTTGGTCTCACTCAAGTATTGGCGCTTGAATTGGGTGAATACCGAATAAATGTTAACGCTATCTGTCCCGGTCATGTCGAAACGAACCGCATGAATCACATGGCCTCCGCTCTCGTTTCCGATGATCAGACTGAAGAGGCTTTCACCGAGGAATGGAGTAGAAAAGTTCTTGAAAACACTCCCTTGAAGCAGATAGCCAAAGCTGAAGACATTGCAAAAACGGCGGCCTTTCTCGCCTCGTCCGAATCCGATTATCTCACCGGTCTTGCCCTGCCCGTTACCGGTGGAGCGTTTATGTTGTAGATTAGTGGAATATAAAACCGAAGTGTAAAGATTCAGAAGCAAATGTTTGTATGAAAATTAAAGAACTTAAGACTTACGTCGTGGCGAATCCGCCGCCCCATAATGGGGGACTCTATTTTGTCTTCCTCAAGATAACAACCGATAACGGAATAGAAGGTATAGGTGAAGTCTACGGGGCACCGTTTCATCCTGATAAAGTTGCCCTGCTTATTGAAGATGTCGTCGAACGTTTTGTCATCGGCTGGGACCCATTCAGAATTGAAAGTTTATGGCGGATTATTTACTCGAGCGGATATTCTCAACATCCAGACCACACCTTACTGGGCGTGCTCAGTGGAATCGAGATGGCCTGTTGGGATATTTTGGGGAAAGCGCTCAACCAGCCTATCTATAATTTACTTGGCGGTCAGGTTCATGAAAAACTTCGCTCGTATACCTACCTTTATCCCGACGCGAACAGTGACACCAAGGATGCCTGGTCTATTGCCGATGTCTTCGGTCACCCAGAGCTTACACCGCAAAGGGCTGCCGCCTACGTTGAACAGGGATTCACCGCGGTAAAATTTGATCCCGTGATGCCGATGGCATCCTTCGATCCGAGACAGCTTTCACTCGAGGTGCTGGATAACGCCGAGTTGGTCATTAAAAACACGCGTGAAGCGGTCGGCAGCAAGTGTGACTTACTTATTGGAACACACGGACAAATGACGACCTCCAGTGCGATCCGCCTCGCGAAAAGAATGGAACCTTTTGACCCCTTGTGGTTTGAAGAGCCGGTGCCCCCGGAAAACACAGATGAGATGGCGCGTGTCGCCCAATCTACCAGCATTCCCATTGCCACCGGTGAGCGCCTATCGACAAAATATGAGTTTGTAGATTTACTGCAGAAACAGGCTGCCGCTATACTCCAACCCGCTCTCGGGCGCGTGGGAGGAATCCTCGAGGCTAAGAAGATTGCAGGGATGGCGGAAGCGCATTACGCGCAAATAGCCCCGCATCTATACTGTGGTCCGATTGAGGCCGCTGCAAATATTCAGATCGCTACCTGCAGCCCCAATTTTTTAATCCAGGAAAGCATTGAAACTTTTGGCGGTTTCCATGCCGAGGTTCTCCAGGACCCCATTCGTTGGGAGGACGGGTACATTATTCCACCAAGTGCACCCGGTCTTGGAGTCGAATTGAATGAGGATGTAATAGCGAACAATCCCTATACCGGCCCCGTTTTTCCCGAGATGGAAAAGAAACCTATTTGAGTCAAAAAGTCACCCGCCGTCACTCTTTCGAGCTATGGCGTGGCATGAAATGGTCAAAAGGTATAGGGTTCCCTTCGACAACGCTCAGGGCAGGTAGGGTTCGGGGTTCAGCTTTCTGCGATTGCAAAGGGCGAAGGACCTTTAATTAATTCCAATTGTTTGGGTGTAGCTCTATCTTCAAATCCTTCCGCGGTATCTACTAATTTGCCCCATGGCGTTTGAAAAGCCGGGGCATAAGATATAAAAAATGTCCGGCGTGTCTTATTGCTCTGGTTGATCAACGCTCCATGAGTAAGGTCTTCCGAAAAAATCACGGCATCCCCTGCTTTACAGGGACAGGTTTCAATTAATGGATGATTCTTATCGGGAACGCTACCGCTAATCGGATTATCAAAATTACTCTTATGGCTTCCAGGTATAACCACGAATGAGCCTTCTTCTTCGGAGACATCCGTTAAGGCATAGGCCACTTTCACACTGACACAATTAAACTGTCCATCTTCGATGGCAAATTCACTATAAGCCAAAAGCTCTGCGTAGCCATGATGTAATGGGCTGTATTTTCCCTGTTTTCTTGAGAAACATGAATAGGCATCGAGGCGAACGGGTTCGCTGATCATGGCATCGATGTAGGGAAGTGTTCTCGGACAGTCGATCACCTGCTCAAATGAACCGCCCATGGGTAAAGGATTACAACCGTAAGTGTCTCGCGTTGCATCGTAATTTTCCTTATTGTCATGGTACTGTCGAATTACTCCTCTTGCCGTCACTTCCTTGTCGGTAAGTGTTTCCATGAAATCGATCTCTTCATTTAAACTTTTTACCAGATCTTCTGGCAGCGCTTGCCGAATAACCAGGTACCCTTTCAAATCAAATAAATATTTTTCTTCTGGAGTCATTTTAGTACAATTATTAGAGTTGTATATTCATGATGATCATTTCCTTGATGATAGAGAATATCATAATTATTTGATTTGTAAAGTTCGTCTCCCGCTAAATCTATATTGTCATTTAAATTTAATTGGAAACTCGTCCCGCACTTCCTTTTTTGACCTTTTTGCTACTACTGATTTACAATTTAAATCATGAACTATCCCACTTCGAGGCGAAGATTTATTAAAAAAGGTTTATGGGCTGCGCTGAGCGCGACAATGGGAACACAATTCGCGCTCGCACCTAAGCTTCAGGCAATGATTACCTCTTCTGCCTACGCTGATACCACGGATTCCCTGACCCTGGAGGGGAAACACCCTGGATTGACTTTATTGAATAATAGACCGTGGAATGTGGAAACACCCGCTCACCTTTTAGATGATGAAATAACTCCCGCAGATAAATTATTTGTTAGAAATAATGGACTCGTGCTTGCTCAGATTGATGTCGACAACTGGACAATAACAATCGGGGGAGAGTCGGTTAAAAATAAAAAAGTTCTTAATTTAAAAGAATTAAAATCAGAATTTACACACTACACCTATCAATTGACCTTAGAATGTGGGGGGAATGGGCGCAGTGAATTCAACCCTCCAGCAAAAGGTAATCAATGGACACTAGGCGCGGTAGGTTGTCCCAAGTGGACAGGAGTTAGATTGCGAGATGTATTGGAGTATGCGGGCATAAAAGACGATGCCGTTTATATTGGTTATTATGGCGCAGACACCCATTTGAGCGGAGATCCGAATAAAGATCCCATCTCTCGGGGAGTGCCAATGTCTAAAGCGCTTGAGGATGAATCGCTCATTGCCTGGGCTATGAATGGTGATGACTTGCCCCTGATGAACGGGTATCCTTTGCGATTAATTTTTGGCGGTTGGCCAGGATCGACATCAGGGAAATGGTTGGAGCAGATTGATATTAGAAACAAGGTCCATGATGGTACAAAAATGGGTGGCTTTTCCTACCGTGTACCCCGTTATCCGGTCGCAGCTGGAACTGAAGTAGCGAAAGAGGATATGCGTATCATTGAATCGATGCCGGTTAAATCGCTTATTACCTATCCCCGAACGGGCTCGATTATCAATAAAGGCAAAGCGATTACCGTAAGAGGGCATGCCTGGGCGGGAGACTTTGAAGTGGCGGCTATGCATCTGTCCATAGACTATGGCGCTACCTGGCAGGAATGTGATCTCAAATCACCAATCAATCGTTTTGCCTGGCAACATTTTCAAACTGAGATTCTACCAAATGGTAAAGGTTACTACGAAGTTTGGGCTAGAGCCACAGATAGTAGAGGAGTGATGCAACCGGTAGTCCTGCCCGGTTGGAATCCTAAAGGTTACTTGAACAATGCCTGTCATCGAATTGCGCTCAAAGTCGTCGATCCGAAGAGTAAATTAAGTTCACCCCAAACATGATAAGCAACGATGTGTAAAACTAAGCTTTTGTTTGGTACATTAATTATCGCTGCGATCATTTTCTCAAACGGTGTTTTTTTAAATAATTTATTTCAACAGCCCCTCACCGATAAAAATAGTACAAGCTCCCCCCCATCTGGAGAAAATAATGTGTTGATCGTTAACACAATTACCTCACCGGTGATGGAACAATCAGAACTAAGGGTTGATGAAACTACCGGCTTTATAATCGATGCAGGTTTCGAAGAAGTCAGGGCGAACTGCATGGGATGCCATTCATCTCTCCTCGTCACACAAAATAGGGCAACACGTGACGGCTGGTTAAGTAATATCAGGTGGATGCAGGAAACACAGAATTTTTGGGACCTGGGTGATAATGAAACTATTATCCTGGATTACCTGGCGAAAAATTATTCGCCTCCCGAAGGAATCGGGAGAAGGGCGAACTTGGAAAATATTCAGTGGTTATCGCTTGAAGAAGAGCTAGAGTCAAAAAGTCAAAAGGTCAAAAAGTCAAAAAGTTGAAATCAATTTCAGAGGCGGAGATTCAAAAGCAGAATAAGGAACTACAGGCAGCAATGCTTGCAGAAAATGAGGCTTGGATAGTAGCCGAATGTAAGCGGATATTAGAAGAAATTTCACTGTGGGAGAGGGACTATACATCGGCAGGTGCCTATGAAAAGAGTATGGATCCCTACCGTGAACGCTGGCGAGATACGATAGGGGAGTTAAATTGTGATAGTGAATTTCATCCGGAAAAAGAACCTTTTTTTGAAGATGATGATGCGACAGCTGAGTGGGTATCGATTAATGTGCAATCTGACTTAACGGCGAAAGCGGTTTTGGCTCTCCCAAAGAACAAGACAGGCCCATTACCGCTCGTCGTTGCATTGCATGGGATGTTGGGGTCGCCCTCCGTGGTCTTCGGTTTTAAAGACTCACAGGAAGAAGCCTATCATGGGTACGGAAGAGAGTTATTAAAAAAGGGGTTTGCTGTCTTGGCGCCGGCAAGCATTAACGAGTCCACTCCCCGGATCAGGGTGCATCGATTGAGTATGCTCGTTGGTTGTTCAATTACAGGGCTGGAGGTGGGAAAAATAAGAAGATTGTTGGACTATGTTTCAAGTCTGCCCGAGATTGATGAGGAGCGAATAGGGATGTGGGGAATATCACTGGGGGGACTCTACACGATGTGCATTGCCGCTTTGGACAAAAGGATAAAGGCGGCGATCATGTGCGCATTCTTTATGGACCGCTTAGAAAAAATTACTGTCGAGTCGCCACACTATGGCAGTTGGTTTCTTCCTCATGAAGAACATTTGCTGATTCCGGGCTGGTTTAAAGGTGGGTTTACCGATGCTAATCTTTTGAGTATGGTCTGTCCTCGAGCGCTTCAGATTGCCGAAGGAAAAAAAGATCCCACTAGCTGGTGGCCCCTGCAGGAAAAAGAATTTCAAAAATTATACGAACACTATGATCAACTTGGGGTGAAAGAGAATGTAGGATTTCTCAACCACGAAGGATCCCATGAAGTAGTCATAGAACCCGGCCTACAGTTTTTGGAAAAAAATTTATTTTAAATAATAAGGGTTAGCCACAAGAGGCACAAGAAACACAAGAAAGAAAATTTGGAACTCAAGAACTCAGGAAATAAAGAATTATTAACCGCGTATCACCGAATTTCTTCTCCGCGACCTCCGAGGTTCTAGCGGTTCAATCTTCTCTTCTTCCTGTAATATTCATTATTCTTTTCCTGATTTCCTGAGTTCTAAATTTCTAAATCTTTTCCCTATATTTTATCCGTGTTAATTCGTGGTTTTTTCTTTCCCTAAAATCTTTTTGTGTCTTTTGTGCTTTTTGTGGCCAATCTATAATTAATCCGATCATGAATTATATAAATAAATCTAGATCCATAGACATTTATCTCAGAGCCATAATAACGCTCTTCATTATCGTCGGTCCATTTTCTCTATTCGCTAAAAAGGCCTGGGTGCATGGGGGCTATGAAGATTTTTCCCAGGGCTGGTTTGAGAATGGAGGTGCCAATCTCTATGTGAATGCGAACGGGGTCATCGAGATGATCAATAATTTCGATGTCAACAACGATGGCTATGCGGATATCATCTTGGCCAATGCGCACGGAAAGACAGAGTGGGGCCCCACCCATGTATTCATCGTCGATGAGGGGCCATCGGATCAGTGGAAACGTGAGCAAATGTTTGTCGGTAGTTACTGTTTATGGATGAGCCGGATTATCGATCTGGATGAGGATGGGTACATGGATCTCGTTACCGCCAATTCCTATAATGAAGTCACTTGTGAAGTGCCATCATATGTTTACTGGGGTGGACCGAACGGACTGGGGGTTAATCGCTCTGACCTGCCAACGATCGGCGCCTATGATTTCGCGGTTTACGATATCAATCGTGATGGGCGATTGGATATTGTGTATCCCTCCGCGTGGAAAGACCCGCACAACCCCGGCATGCCATTGTTGGCTCAGGTCTATCTTCAACAGGAAGATCGTCAATTTGAGTTCGCCACCGAGTATTATAATTTGTGGGGGATGGCGGCAACATCGGTCGATATCGCCGACTTGAATGATGACGGTTATGGCGATCTCGTTTTGGCCAATTTAAGACGCGAATATGATACAAGCATAGATTCGGTCCTATATTGGGGTACAGCTGAAGGATTCGATACGAAGACACCCCATTATTTGCCAACTAGTGGGGTACGACAGGTTGTCTTGGAAGACCTCGATGGAGATGGTGATAAAGATATCATCTTCAGCTGTCGGGGGCACGCGTGTATCTATTGGAACGAAAATGGTAAGTTCAATTCAGACGAACCCTTACACGTAGAAGTAATGAGGAAAGCTGGAGAAGAGGGTAGATCTAGAAGCCAATTAAACATCACTTTTGCTGATGTTGATGGTGATGAGGTAAAGGATATGATTATGGCCACCGATAACGGTGTAGAAATACACTCCGTTGACGATTTGCTTACCGTGAAACCACTCTCGCTGTAGAAAATGCAAGATGGGTTACTGTTTCTGACCTCAATGGTGATAAGCTACCGGAACTCGTTGTCAGCAAGTTCCACGGTGATGTGATGTATGAATCTGAATCACCCATATTCTGGAATAGCCCTTCAGGGTTCTCTGAAAAGAACGTCAATTGGATTTCAACCGAAGGGGCGATAGGCAATACGGTCGGGGATCTGAATGGCGATGGTCAAAGTGAAGTAATTTTTCATAATCACATGAGTGGTCCCGTGCATACAACGCCTTCTTATATCTATTATGGAAATAAAGAGGCAGATTACGGACCGGAAAATCGTCTTGAACTACAGACCGATCACGGGGTTGTCGCGATTGTCAGTGATCTTAATCTCGATGGATATCCGGAGACGATTTTTACGGCGGCAAAGGGTGTTCAGATCTACAAGGGAACGCCGGAGGGACCTCAGCCGGGCCAATTTTCTATTCTGCCCACCGCGAATCCGCCCAACTTTGATCTCGATGTAGCTGATTTCAACCGAGATGGCTATCTCGATCTACTCGCCGTGGAGCGAGGTGAAATGATCATGAAGAAAGATCATAAACCATCGACTATTTTTTATGGTTCGAAGGACGGTTTTTCAGAGGAAAATATTGATCGCCTGGATAATTATGGAAATTACTCCACCCTTGGAGATGTAAACAATGACGGGCATCTCGATATCCTTTTTCATGATAAATGGAACTATCTATTAATTTTTCTCGGAAGCGATGACGGCTACTCTGAAGATCATGTTTGGAAAGTTCCCTGTGATACGATCTATGATTCAGCCATGCCTTACCTGGCAGATCTAAATAAAGACGGCTGGTTGGATATTGTCGTATCAAAATTCCCGACACGGATGCGTTTTCGAGATACGATGGAAGTCTTTTATGGCAGTCCCCAGGGTTACCTGCCTGAAAATACGCAACAACTCGAAGCCGGGTTTACGACAAAAGCGATTGGCGTTGCAGATTTTAATAAGGATGGGAATCTGGATATTGCGGCGACCGTTTATTACAGCGACAGTGTCAATGCCGTCCATCGGTCATATCCTACCCTGATTTTTTATGGTGATGGGACTAAACTGGATTTTGAAAATCCAGATCGGCTTCATACTTACGGAGCCAATGCCATCATGCAGCTCGATTTAAACCGCGATGGCTGGGCGGATATTGTCTTGGGAAATCACCGTAATGATATCACTCACAAGTTAGATTCACTCATATACTGGAATAGCCCCGATGGATTTTCCATTACGAGGAGAACCGGCATACCAGGTTTGGGACCGCATGGGATGTACAAGCGCGATCACGGCAATGCTTTTACACGGAAACCGGAAGAAAATTATATTTCACCGCCTTATGAACTGGGCAAAAAAAAGGTGAATGCCATTAAATGGATAAGTGAAGAAACCGATCTTTTGAAAATTAAATTCCAGTTGAGAGAAAGTGAAACACAGGCGGGACTGGATGATGCAGCGTGGCTTGGCCCCGAGGGTGAAGAGTCGTATTATGAGACTTCCGGTGAATCTATAGAGAGTCTGCAAAATAATTCCCGATGGTTGCAGTACAAAGCGACATTCATTTCCCTTTATGGATGCGGCTCGCCCAAGCTAAAGGAAGTGAGATTTGAGTAGGGTTCAGGGTGGAAGATGTCGGGCTACGCCCTCGGTACAGGGTTCAGGGTTCTTTGCTATTCGAGCATTAACAAATGCTAGGTGAACAGTGAATTACTTTTTAATCCCATTGCGCTTAAATTATTCTGGGTTTTATATTATCAATTTTAATTTCATTAATTCTATTCTTGTGCTTTTTGTGGCCAATCAATCTTCTCCTTATATTGTATTCGTGTTCATTGGAGGATGTCGTCCCACATACGTGGGAGTCGGTAGTGGTTTATACTTTCCGCATCATCACATACACGCATAGTAAGAAAGGAAATCTATGCCCATTATTGATACCCACATTCATTTATTCGATCGTCCTTTTGCCTTGGCTTTCAATGCCGACCATATCAAGAGAGGACCGGAAGGAGAGGTGACCCAGTATGAAAATTTCCGCCGCACTCATGATATCTCTCAATCTTTCGTTATTTGCTACGAATATCGTCCGAATCCCAGGAACAACGATTACGTGCTGAATCTTGCCAAACGCCGCAAGTGGATCCATCCCTTCGGATTTCTGAGGTCCAATCCCACGACGATGGCAAAGCAAGCTGAGAAGCTTTTAAAGAAGAAATTTTTCGGCCTGACGTTTTACCCGGATTCCGCTGACGCCGTTTGGCTCACCAAAAGCGCCCGTTGGATGGCCGAGCGTAAAATGCATGACTTCTGGGCCCTGGTGGAGGAGCAAGAGGTGCCGGTTAGTATAAACATGAGTCACCGAAATATTCCAACCCTGCTTAAAGTGCTGGATCGTTATCCAAATTGTATCTTGTTGCTCGCTCACATGGCCTTCCCAGTAATTAAAAACGGAAAATTGAACAAAGCTTTTCTCATCACGAAAGAACTGAAAAATTATCCCAATGTGTTTGTTAAGTTATCCGGCTTTTATGATTTATCTGCGAAAGGGTGGAAGTACCCTCAGGACGATATGTTTCCAGCCGTAGATTTTCTGCGTGATCATTTTACTGCTAAGCGCCTGTTGTTTGCATCGGACACTGCGCCCGTCTTGCCATTCAACACCATGAAACAGACGGTGGAAATGCTGCGTAGCGAATACCCTGGTTTTACAAAAAAAGAAATTCAGGACATTTATTATAATAATGCCGCGAAGATTATTCGTCGTCGGCAAGGCTGATCTCAGTATTAATTAAAGGGAGTAAACTATGAGTGATCGATTGAAAAACAAAGTAGCCCTCGTTACGGGTGCGGGATCCGGCGGACCCGGTTGGGGCAACGGAAAAGCAACGGCCGTTCTTTTTGCCCGCGAAGGGGCAAAAGTTTTCGCCGTTGATATCAACCCCGCTGCGGCCGAGGAAACAAAAATCATCATTGACGATGAGGGGGGAGAATGCACCATCCATCAAGCTGATGTTTCTCAAGCGAGCGAGGTTGAAGGCATGGTCGCACGCTGTCTTGAGGTTTACGATCGAATAGATATCCTGCATAATAATGTGGGGATAAATGAAATTGGCGGTTGTGTAGAAGCAAGCGAGGAAAGCTGGGATCGCGTAATGGATGTAAACGTTAAGAGTATGTTTTTGACCTGTAAACACGTATTACCCCTGATGGAAAAACAGGGTGGAGGGGTCATTGTAAACTTATCATCCATCGCCTCAATTCGGTGGTACGGAATAGCTTCTGTTGCCTACAATGCAAGTAAGGGAGCGATCAATCAACTTACCCAGAGTATCGCCATACAGTACGCGAAGAAGAATATCCGGGCCAACTCTATTCTCCCTGGATTAATGAACACACCCCTGGTTGCCAATGCCCTGGGTGAATACTATGCAGGGGGAGATCTGGATAAAATGGTCGAAATTAGAGATAATCTTTGCCCGACAGGAAAAATGGGCGATGCCTGGGATGTCGCCTATGCCGCTCTCTTTCTCGCCTCTGACGAATCAAGATATATTACCGGCACCCAACTCGTCGTCGATGGCGGACTCTCTTGTAGATGCGCCTGAATTTGGTCAAAATGTAAAAAAGTCAAAATGTCAAAAAGTTGTAGACGCAATCGCGTGTGTTAGGTGGAACGCGCTGTCCCAGCGCGTTTGTGTAAACTATTAATAAAGAAGCGCGCTGGGACATCCCGCTCCACCATCGCTAAGAAATTCGCATTTCCCTTTTGACCTTTTGACTTTTTGACCTTTTGACTATCTCCCATGCCCAACGAAATTTCAGTAAAACAGATTTATGATAAAGCCATCGTTATTGATGCGCTTAATGTGAGTAATTGGAAAAGTTCTGCAGTCTATGAGAGTCTGGCTGCGAGCGGGACCACCGCGATCAATGCTACGCTTGTGACATGGGAGAACTTTCAACAGACCCTGGATTACATTGCTGACTGGCAGGACATTTTCAAGGAACGCAGTGCACAGATCATTCAAGTCAACAGTGTCGATGACATCCTGAAAGCAAAGAAGGACGGTAAAGTCGGTGTTATACTAGGATGGCAGAACGCGACTCCGATTGAGAACGATTTGCGGCGCATTGAACTGTTTCGCAACCTCGGCGTGCTTATTATGCAGCTCACGTTTCACGAGCGAAATTTTATCGGCAATGGATGTTTGGAACGTGGTGACGCAGGCCTCAGCAACTTTGGTGTCGATGCGGTGAGTGAAATGAACCGATTGGGTATACTGATCGATCTCTCTCATTGCGGTGAAAGGACTACGTTGGATACGATTGAAATGTCGAGCAAACCGGTCGCTTGCACCCACGCCAATGCGCAGAGTTTTCACATGCACCCACGAAATAAAACCGATGAAGCACTGAAACTACTGGCTGAACGAGGGGGTGTAGTCGGCGCGACGGCATTCAACATGTTTCTGCCCGCCGGCCGCGAATCCACAATCGAAAATTTCATTGATGCGATTGACGACCTCGTTCAACGCATCGGTGTTGAACACGTGGGATTCGGAACGGACTTCACACAGGACCAGCCACAGGAATTCTGGAATTATATCGGCGCGCAGCAGGGGACAAAACTCCCTTCCACTTTCTACGACGCACCCGAAGGTTATGCAGATTTAACGCATGCACCCAAAGGACTGGAAACACCGGATGAGATGCCCGCCCTCGCCGATGTTCTAAGCGCTCGTGGTTACAAACCCGAAGACATCACCCTCATCCTGGGCGGAAACTGGCTGCGGCTCTTCCGCGAAGTGTGGACGGATTGAAGAGGAGAGGGGTCGGGAAATAAGTGAACAGTTAACAGTAAGAGAGGGTTCGGGATTCAGGGTTCAGGATGGCGGAAGATAACCTACCGTAACGTTCTTAGTCTTTTCGTGTATCTTCGGGCCAACGATGAGCATTTTTTGGTAGATGCTTTTCTAAGGTCCGCTCTAATCCATTTAGCATACGAATACATTCTTTATAGCGACGGTTGTAATCTTCATAGGTATCTCGGCTTTCATAATCCTTAAGATGGGCCATGTACAAGTGGTGCATCGTTTCGGCGCCTTCACCACGACTTCGATTTACTTCCTCAATTTTATTTTTTATATGACGATCATCGTATTTCTCAGCTAGCTGAGCTGCTGCACTATTTAAGGATCGTCTCACCCCGGGCCCTCCCAGGGGACTAACGATTTCCAATCGGCATCTAATTTGTTCAGATCAAGTGACCAAAAATTCTTCGTCAGACTCATTTTGTCTCGCTCCAACTGGCCACCAACCACGTATACGACACCATCAATTTCAGCGGCGCCGATTAAAGAGAGTGGCTGTGGAAGTGGAGGTAGGGACTCTTGATTAATTATCCGAGAAGATGCATTCCACGTTAACTGGATCACCTCGTTCTGATTGCCCTCAGCATTGCTCCCCCCAATTAAGATCAAACTATCATTGCTAGTTACGGAAGCACCTAAAGCGATCGGTTCATTCAGTTTATGGCCCGTTAACCACTTTTTCTCTCTATTATTTGGGAGTATGTAGATGTCGTCATACCAAGTTCTGTTTCGGATCATCAATTCCATTCCATGCGGGAAATTCGAACCCCCAGCGACGATGAGCGCGCCATTGCTGACCCCGGCAAAAGCCCCGCTTAGACCTTGGGCGTTGGGGAGTTCTGGCAGTTCTTCCCTGGTGATAAAAGTGTAATTATTAATATTGAAATTATAGACTTATTTATTTTCTATCTTTCCATGGGTAGGATTGATATTCACTTATCTCGCGATAGGCAGCAACGATGAGTGACGAATTGGACAAACCATCGAAAAAGAATAGCGGGTTTTCCTATCTCAGCCCTGAACAGGCAAATTCTCTTTCGAGTATGGAGGGAGATCTGGAATGGGGACATTATGCTGAGTCAGAAGCTGAGGTTTCCGATGCGCAAAAAGCCGATACAACTTTATATAAACATTTTTCTAATTTAGCGGATATAATTCCGGGAATTGCTCTGGCCGTGTTGCTGGCGATAATCGGGAAATTCATAGCGGGATGGTTGGGGACTTCGCTATTCAGTTTCGAAAAAAGTCCATTCAGCCCGATTATGTTCATTATTATTCTGGGCATAGCTTTTAGGAATTTTATCGGTGTCCCCAATGAATATGTGACGGGATTAAAATTTTCCGTACGGTATATCCTGAGAATTGGGGTCGCGCTTCTGGGCTTGCGATTAAGTATCTCCGTTGTCGGTCAAATCGGTCTGGTCAGCCTCCCGGTAGTTGTCATTTGCATTGCTGGCTCATTATTTATCGTTTCAGCACTTACCCGTTTTATAAATATACCTTCCCGCCTGGGCACGCTTATCGCTGTGGGGACGAGCATCTGCGGGGTAAGTGCGGTTGTCGCTACCTCGCAAAGCATTAAAGCAGAAGATGATGAAGTCAGTTACGCGGTTGCCTGTGTGACTATTTATGGATTATGCGGCCTCATTTTCTATCCTTTCCTTGCCCATTGGCTTTTTCACGGTGATGCGCAAATGGTTGGCATCTTCCTGGGTACCGCGATACATGACACCTCCCAGGTTGCTGGAGCTGGATTAATTTACTCACAGCACTATCTCGCACCGGAGACATTAGATGCGGCGACGGTAACGAAGTTGCTGCGTAATCTTTTCATGATTATCGTTATTCCATTAATGGCCTTGCTTTATCAGCGTTCAAATAAAACTAACAGTTCTTCACATCTGGCACCGCGCTGGTTTCATATGGTACCTCTGTTCGTTGTTTTCTTTGTCTGTTTAGCCATCGTCCGTTCTTTGGGTGATATCGGGGAAAAACCTTTTGCCGTTCTCGATCCCGAGACTTGGGAGAAATTATTAATCAATGCACAAACGCTGGCGACCTGGTGTTTAACCTTGGCCATGGCCTCGCTTGGGCTGAGCACCAGCATGGCTAAAATTAAAAATCTCGGATTCACACCTCTCTTCGTGGGCTTTATCGCCGCCGCCGCCGCCGGTCTGCTCAGCTACTTCAGTATTTGCTTTATTAGCTTTTAGTGCGAATAAGCGAACATGCGTATAAGCGATAATGCGGAAAAAGGTGGAACGCGTCCTGCGAAGAGCTCAGTCGAATCGTGCCTGACCGCCGTGGATGGGCGCAGATAAAGACAGATACACTGTAATAAGCAGATTGATTAGCCACAAGAGGCACAAAAGACACAAAAAACTAGAAGAACATTTAAGAGAATATATGGAAAGAATGGAAAAGAATTATAAGATGATGCTTGGTGTTTGATCGCATTGCAGAGCAATAGCTGAGCTTTGTCAGCTCATCCATAAATATTGGGTGGGACAATTTTGATATCAGACTATGCATATCCCCTGAATTCTAGCTTGTGCATTTTGTGCATTTTGTGGCTATCTCTCATTCGTGAATATTCGTGGTTTATCATTCTTTAAATCCTGAGTTCTTGAGTTTCCCATTTTCTTTCTAGTGCAGTGCGCAAAATAATTTGTTAATGATGAAAAAAACGATACCGGTTGATCGGCCGAGTGCGAAGGTTATAGCGATAGCTCTTTTTCTTGGCTTACTCTGGGGTGGGAACTCGGTAGCGCTGAAAACTTCACTCGTCGATATGCCGCCATTTATGGTTGGCGGGCTTCGATTTTCATTGGCAATCCTGGCGATTATTCTTTGGGCAGTAATTTATCGGATTCCGTTAATGCCGTCAAAATCAGAGAGAATTCCACTTCTTATCATGTCGTTGTTATTCACTACACAGATAGGGCTTATAAATATTGGAACGCACTACACTTACGCCTTGCACACGACTATTCTCATCAACATTAATCCATTATTTACGGCTGGATTGGCACATTACTTTTTTCGAGGCGATGAATTAAACCTGAAAAAATGTTTAGGCTTAGCGATTGCTTTTATCGGGGTGTTTATTGTTTTCCGCGCTAATTTTTCTTTAGGGAGTGATTTTTTAATGGGTGACCTTTTCGTCTTAGCAAGTGCGTTTGTTCTCGGTATATGTAATGTCTACACAAAAATTCTCATTCAAAATATAAACATCTATCGACTGCTCGTATGGCAAATGGCAATAAGTCTGCCTATTTTTTATGGTCTCAGTTTTTGCTTCGAAGGATTGGATAGTTATCATTTTACTCCCATTGCTTTGCTGGCAATCGTTTATCAAGGGCTTGTCGTGGGGGGATTTTGCTTCGTCGGTTGGACACTTATCTTAAAACAGCACAGCCCAACCAAACTCACCGCGTTGTTTTTCGCCACTCCGCTCTTTGGCGTAGTACTGAGCTATCTCATACTGAATGAACCGATTACCATCAATCTTGCCTTTGGCGCAATCTTCGTGGCCTTCGGGGTTTACATCGTCAATCGAGCATGAAGATCAAGTCAAAAAGTCAAAAGGTCAAAAGGGGGGAGAAGCGCTGCGCGCGTGTTAATTTTTAGGTTTTAAGGGAATGTCTTCACCGACACCGGTACCGAGGGCGTGGCCCGACATCTTCCAACCTGAACCCTGAACCAAGACCCCTCATCCCCAACACATAACGGCTTGACCACTGTTCTCCTTTCCTGAGATAACAATTAAACATGAAAGTAGACCTTAAGGGAAAAATAGCCTTGGTGACTGGAGCGGGGAAGGGTATCGGACGTGCAATCGCGGAAACCTTTACCGAAAATGGTGCCCATGTCGCTTATACGGATGTCGATGAAGCATTGCTTAGGGAGAATCCTCTAAAAGGTGATAATGATAGTTTCTACGAGTTAGATGTTCGGAACGACAATCATATCGAGGAGACCATATCCAAGATTATAAAAGAATGCGGCCCTATCGATATCCTGGTAAATAATGCCGGAGGTGGCGATCCCAACCAGCGGGTGACAGGTGACCGTCTTCCCGATAAATCGTGGGCTATGGCCGTCGACATGAATTTAAATAGTCCGTTCAAAATATCTAAGAAAGTGCTGTCTGATAGTATGATCCCGCAGAAGTCGGGACGGATCATCAACATCGCTTCCGTTGCGGGCATCGTTCCCCTGCAGTTGCAGTGCGCCTATGATGCGTCCAAAGCCGGGCTCATTCAATTAACCAAAGCATTGGCGGTCGAAATGGGGGTTCACGGGATAACGATCAATGCTATTGCGCCTGGATCTACTTTGACTGACGGGACACGTAAAATATTTTATAGCGAGGACGGCAGCTTTTCTGAACATGTGCAACGTCACTTGGACCATGTGCCCTTAGGACGACCCGCCCAGCCGGAGGAGATTGCCCATGCGGTTCTTTTTTTAGCGGCTCCGGAGAGCGCGTATATTACGGGCCAGGTGTTGGCCGTTGACGGTGGTTGGACGGCAGGTTTTATTCGTGATTTTTAGAACTTAAATAAGATAACAAATTCAAAGCGAGGAGAAGATGGCTAAGATAGAAGACTTTAAAAGTTATACACAGAAAGATTACGTTCCTAAAATACCCAAACCTGATCAGCCCGTTTTCCCGAAGATTGTATCCGCTAAAAACGGCAGACCCGTAAGATATAAAGGTTGTCAGGGGGTTGGCGTGCGAATCGTTCACCCTTCAAATCCGGAAGCGCCGGCAAAGAATCTTGGCTTAGTTATGTTCTGTCTGCCACCGCACGCGACACTCCTGCCCCCGGGTTCACATGAGACAGAGGAAACTTATGTTATCATGAGAGGAGAGGGGACAATGACATTTGCCGAGGGCAGACAGGAGCAAGTTAAAGCCGGAGATTTTGTTTATTTACCTCCCTGGTGTGAGCACGGCGTCGAGAACACAGGGAATGTCAGCCTTGAAATCCTTATCTGTACCTCGCCCCCGAATCCTTGAATTGGGGTGGGAACTTCGTCTTAGATTATTTAATAACTAAATTATTATTGATTTAGTGATGAAAGGTGGAGCGGGCTGCCTGCCTGCCATAGCCTTGGCGAAGGTTGGT
>Ga0114999_10002422_pt1 | contig 24590 bp, 26 predicted proteins | sample ArcticOcean_MG_C_3_FD_89820 | JGI IMG/M metagenome (GOLD analysis project Ga0114999, IMG submission 89820) | Marine microbial communities from western Arctic Ocean - ArcticOcean_MG_CB8_126 | ecosystem: Environmental > Aquatic > Marine > Oceanic | place: Arctic Ocean: Canada Basin | collected...
GGATAGAGCAATTCGCATGCTTAAAGAGGGAGAGGGAAAGGTGCCCGTTCATGACCACTCGAAAAAAGGTGACACATTTCTTCATGATCCTCTAATTACCGGCAAGGGACACCCCGTAATTCAGAAAGAAATCGATCGTCCCACAATGACCTGCTGGTTCGAATTAAATTCCCCCCCCGCAATCTACGGGGACAACTGGCTGCAAGTTAATTTGACCTCTGGTGATCCTCAGGCCGAGGAAGACATTATTATTGATGAAATTGAAGTTTGGGTGTTTACCCAATAAATAAAGTTCATTGGGACAACGCAGGAGCTACATATGGATCCGGTAGAGCAAATTCACGAGCAGGGTTACAGCATCTTAAAGGGTGTCATCCCGGGTGATAAAGTTAGCTGTGTAAGAAACGACATAATCAAGGCAGCGGATAAGTTTGGAACAAAGAAACCCAATAATACCTATCTTGCGACTACGATTAATCATACTCAGTCCTTTGCCCCATACGTGGCCGACCCTCGGATCATGGCTATCGTTGAATCATTTTTTGGGCCCTATGCACGTGTATCGTCCACTACGACTCAAATCAATGAACCAAGTAGCGAACGTGGGCATTGGCATTCTGATTGGCCATTTAACGCCGGGTTTATACCAGAACCGATCCCTGATTTGGTTATGCATCTGACCACGCTCTTTATGCTGGTTGATTTTACGTGCGAAAATGGTGGTACCCTGATGATGCCAGGTAGCCATAAATGGGACACCAATCCTACTTACGATGATGAGTTTAGATATGATGGCTATCCAGATCAGATTCATGGAGAAGGTCCAGCCGGTAGTGTTCTCATCATGGATAGTCGATTATGGCATGCCAGCGGGTTAAATCACACCAATGAACGGCGCGCTGCTTTAGTCATACGCTATGCGCCCTGGTGGTTGAATTTAGATGTATTGATGCAGGGATCGGAGGATAGAAAATATATTGTCGATAGACCTGGCATTTTTGGGAGTGCATTTCCCGCTGTGACTCAACAAGCTTATGATCGTATGAATAATATTGCCAAACCGCTTTTTCGACATTGGATTCATGCACGATAAAGAATTTATCAACTCTCAAAATTTACGATGAAACACTGCAAATTTGGAAACACGAAATTTATAGTCAGCCCTATTGGCTTAGGCCGTATAACTATCGGACAAGAATCTGAGGACGAAACTTCATGTTCAATTCTCAATCGCGCATGAGTAATGATCTTTTATAATAAAGTTTAGGTTATATATGGATCCGGTAGAGCAAATTCGCGAGCAGGGCTACAGCATTCTAAAGAATGTCATCCCCGAAGATAAGGTAAGCAGTGTAAGAGACGACATTATCGAGGCAGCGGATAAGTTTGGGACTAAGAAACCCAAAAACACCTATCTTGCGACGACAATAAATAGTACTCAATCTTTTGCTCCCTATGTAGCTGCTCCCAAGATCATGGCCATCGTTGAATCATTCTTTGGGCCCTACGCACGGATATCGTCCACTTCGACGCAAATCAATGAACCAAATAACGAACGCGGGGACTGGCACGCAGATTGGCCATTCTGCCCCTTAAACGCTGGGCATATTCCGAAACCTATTCCTGACTCCGTTATGCATTTAACCACGCTCTTTATGCTCGTTGATTTTTCACAGGAAAATGGTGGTACATTGATGAGACCAGGTAGTCATAAGTGGGGCACTAATCCCACATATGATTATAAGCAAATATATGATGACTTCCCTGATCAGATTAATGGGGAAGGACCTGCGGGTAGTGTTCTCATCATGGATAGCAGATTATGGCATGCTAGCGCGGTAAATGCTACGAATAAACGTCGCGCCGCCTTAGTTGTACGCTACGCGCCCTGGTGGTTGAATTTAGATGTATTGATGCCGGGTTCGGAGGAAAGAAAAATTATTGTCGATGAACCGGGTATTTTCGGGAGTTCATATCCCGCCGTGACGCAAGAAGCCTATGATAGAATAATTGATGTTGCCAAACCGCTTTTTCGACATTGGATTCATGCGCGATAAAGCATTTATCCACCCTCATAAAATAAAATGAAATACCGCAATTACGGAAACACTGAAGTTAAAGTTAGTTCTATCGGCTTAGGCTGTGTGACTTTCGGACGCGAGATCGACGAAGAAACTTCTTTCGCCATTCTCGACCGTGCGGCAGAGCGCGGTATCAATATTCTGAATACATCTTATTACTATGGGGATGGTTCATCCGAGCAAGTAATGGGGAATTATTTTTCTGCACGCAATAACCGGGACAAATTTGTAATCGTGACAAAGATTCACGGTGATCTTTCGCCAAAGACGGTTTTTAACTGCGCAGAGGAAAGCCTCCGGCGTTTGAAAACAGACTACGTGGATTTTTTCGAAATTGCTTACGATGTTAATACACCATTTCAGGAGACGCTGGGAGCATTGGAAGAACTGGTGAAAGAGGGGAAAGTTCGGCACGTTGGCTGTAATAACTACAGCGATATTCAAATGGCGGAAGCCCTGCAGATTCAGAGAGATAATGGCTTTTCCACGATTCAATCACTGGAGGCGATCTACAGCCTCGCGATACGAGGAATTGAAGATAAGGTGGTTCCTTTTTGTGAGAAGGAAAATATAGGTATTATTTCTTATAGTCCCCTCGGTGCTGGTTTTTTAACGGGAAAATACAGAAAGGGAAAAGCGACACCTAAAGGGACGCGTTTTGATGTTAAACCCGGGCATAAAAATATTTATTTTAAGAAACAGCTCCTGGAACTCGATGGGAAATTGGAGGCGATCTCAGAAAGAACAGGGTTTTCCAGAGTTCAACTTGCGTTGCGATGGGTCCTGGAACAGCCCGGTATAACGAGTATGCTTATTGGGGCGAGAAATACCGATCATGTGGATCAAGCTTTTGATGCCGAAGCGTGTGCCATCACTCCGGAAATCATTGATGAGCTTAGCGTTCTATCCAATGCTAATAGGGAGACTCTTTAATTTATCGGACGCTGCTTTACTTAGGTCCAAGTTGCACGTTTCGCACTGGAGGGTTTTTAAGTAAAAAAGTATATTCTAATACTGGAAATTGATAAGTAATCAACGCATTCCAATTCTTGTTTATCACCATGTCTATGGTGATAAAACTGCTGAATTAGAAAATGCTACTTTTGATACGGGGGCAGGAATCATTGGAGAAAATGAATTTCGGCGGCAGATGCGATTTATCTCCGATGAGGGATGGAGCGTAGTGTCGACAACACAGGTCGTCAATTGGCTTATTGACGGTGGGCCAATCCCCGAAAAATCGGTGGTCTTACATTTTGACAATGGATGGCTTGATACAGCGACAGTATCACTACCGATTTTAGAGGAATTTAATATGACTGCAACTTGCTTTCCAATTACTGACGGTCTCAATGCGGCATCACAAGGAAAAGCTACTACCGTAAGGACTCTCACCGAAGGATTAATCGAAAAACCCTTTATGACATGGGGCGAGGTCGGAAAACTGCTCGAAGCGGGGTGGGAGATTGGCGCGCACACCGCGTCACATTGTAAGATGGAAAATAGGTATGCGGAGGAAGGTGACGGAGGCGTCATGAGGGAAGCAGAAAAGGCGAACGCTCTCTTCAAGAAATATCTCAATATTAAGCCTCAACACTTCGCTTATCCCAGCGGGTCGCGCAATGAGAGAACAGATTCCTTATTAGCGCGGTACTATCGGTCATTGCGGCTGTGGCATTTTGAATGGCCGATCCAGTGGTCTTATACGCGTAAGACTACGTCACCTTTAGCTATGGATTGCCAAAACATAGATCTTCGCGTTCCCTTCAATGACTTTACGCGGATCTTTTGTGATGCTTAGGAAAGTTAAGTAGTTGGCTCTTCTCTTAACTGTGAAGTTGGAGCTTTAAGTTTTCGACTATAAGGTATAGCCACGCTGACAGTTAAAACAGAAAGAACGATCACAGAATGCAAACCGGCAAGGTCAGCGATATAGCCACCCAGTGCGGGGAATATTGCCGCGACGCCCAGAATTGTATTACTGGTACCGACATAAGTGGGGCGTCGATCTTCGGGGGCGATGCTTAAGAGATAGCTGCTGTACCCGACCCATAATCCCGACATTGTCCCCCCGATTAAAATAAAAATAGGAGAAAATGCTACCGTCACCATCCAGGGCGGGCTTTGCAAAAGCCAAAAGCCAAAACCTTTACTCATAATCAAAGCATAAATTGGTATTGCGGCCTGTAAAACAAGAGCGACGAATATAACCTGACGGTCTCCTCGGTGAGAAGAAATAAATTTCCACAGGAGATTAAAAAATAGTACGCCAATGGTTTGCAGCACAATAAATGTTCCCGCAGCGCTTACCGTAGAACCAAATTTCTCCTGAGCGATGATGATATAAAATGGTAATGAAAAACTTATCCCTGATGAGAGTAACTGAATGATGATCAGCCGACGGTAGTTAACATCTCGTTTTAATATTACCGGGATTTCTTTTATTAAACTGTAAAATGTTCTCTTGGTTGAACTGATTTTGCTCGGTGGCTCGCGCACGAAAGCGTAGGTGGCAATACCCAGAGTCATAAAGAGCGCAGCTAAAGTAAAAATGATTACAAAATTATTAGGGAAGGGGAATACCGCATCTGCGCTGAGGATATATTTCACGATCAATCCCGCGACGATGCTCATTACTCCCGCACCAAAGAACATTCTTGTTGAAAAAAATGAACCCAGGTGTTCGACGGGAATGGTTTTAGCTACCATATCATTAAAAGGCAGCCCCGCAATGCCTCCGAGAAATGTTGCCAATGCAAAAAGAAGCAAGAAACAGACTAAGGTAAATGTTGGGTGGGAGAGAGCGTAAGTTGCTACTAGAGGTATCGTGAGCCAGGTTAATAATAACCGTATGCCGTTCATGCGTAAATAGATACCCCGCTTATAGGGGATTTTTTCCACGTGCCCGGCAACGAGCAGCTGTGGCAGCAGCCAACCCATTCGCCACAATGAACTGGCGATCCCGACAATAAAATCAGATGCGGTAAAATATTTTATAAATACCGGCAGGACGGTAAGCGGGTTGATGAAAGCGATGCCAAACATAAAAAGGGAACCATTCGTAATTCCCAGGATGTAGTTATAGCGAACGTTTCCCTTCCGCGGAAGTTCAGTTCCAAATATTGAGAACAGAACTTTGAGCTTCTTTACCATCTCTTTTTTACATGACGGGTTATGCAAAATTGGACAAGAACCATTTTCTCAATGCCCATAGCAATTCCCAGTCAGACTGAAGGTGCAAAACAGAACAAATCCCAACGCCACCTGTCAAAAGATGCTGTAGCGTTCTTGGATGCTGTTTAAAAAAGTCCCTTAAGCTTCAATCTTTAGCAGGAGTCAAGCTGCTAATCGCGGTTTCTATTGCGCCAATCGAATTAGCAATTTCCTCGGGATCTATTTGGTCGGCTTTTTCATTATAACCGGCCGTCCGTAACATTTCCACGGTCTTGGAGCGAATTTGCTCAAGGCTCCAGGCTACGGTATCAGGTGTATCTTCGAGGGAGAGATGATGCATCTCATTTTTACCTTCTGGATCGTAGTGATAATGCGGGTCAACCTCAAAGCAATCAAACCGCAGAACCTGTGTGGCTTCATTTTCAATATCAGCGTAAACGCGAATCGCAGGCCCTCGATCTTTACCAAAATCTCGGTACTCAATAATAAAATTCAAACCGCCTGCTTGAATGGTTATTTCCTGTGACATAGTAATTAATGTTTAAGCAGCCTATTCACTATTCACAACTTAAATCGTGTCAATTTCTCACTCAATCACAAATAGGGCTGTTTGAAATGTAGATGCGTAACGGGATACTATTAAATATAATAACGGGCACGCGGCTTATCATTCGTCATGTGGGATCTTCGAATTAACTGGCGTGATGCTCATTCATCAGGGGCTCGATATCTAATTCTCCCAGATTATCGTCGACCATGTGTTTTATCTTATTGTCGTAGTAATCAATGAGCGGATCAATATTATGAAGCAGGTGAGCCCCCATATTACTCCCATGGGTTTCAAAGTTATTTTTAAATTCAGCGAGCGTCATTTTATTGAGAGGCTTTGCCGGTTGATAACTTACCGTATCCATACCCTCATCATTAGTGATCGGGATAGCGCTGATCCAACCCTGATCTCCGAGGCGATTCAAACAGTCATTCAGTATTTGCCCGGGGCTCGGATGATCTCACTTAATTCACTGAGTGTATAGGGATTTTTGCATTCCTTAAATCGTCGCCCAATGAGAACATAAGCAGCAAGGCTTAATAATTCTCGGGTGTGCGTGCTGATATTATGCCAGGCTTCACGATTGGTTAAATAGTTGGCGTTATGAACTGAATAAGTAATTTGCCCACCTAAAAGGATAAATAGCCAAAAAACATAGAGACCGAACATCAGGATAGGAACAATGGCGACAGAACCATATAAACTCCTGTTACTGATTACGCGCTCGACATAGAGAAAAGATAAATAGTTATTTAAAATTAATAGAGCAGCAACAATGATAGAACCGATAAAAGCTGCTCTCCAACTGACAATGGTGTTGGGAATAAAACGATAAAAGGCCATCAAAAGTACGATAATCAGCGTAAAAGAAAAGAGGGGAGTCATCCAGAAAACGACCCCGGTTATTTGCTCACCAAAAGGAAGATCGGAGATAAAGCGGAGAATCGTGGTTACCGATAATACGGTGACTATAGCAAAACTTAAAACCGCTCCTAGACTGATGAAGGTCCAGTAAAATACAATTCTTTGAAATAATCTTCTACCGCGGCGAACACCCCAGATCTCATTGAAGGCAGATTCAATCGAAGTTAATAATTGTATGCCAATTGAAATAAGAATTAAAGCACCGACGATTCCCACCGTTCCCGATTTCGCGCTTTCAATTATATTATTAATTAGTGAAACCAACTGAGAATTATTTAATAAATCTTCCTCTTCACTGGTTCCGGTTAGCGCTTCTTCTTCCAACCTTGAGTATTCAGCAAGAGGGGGATCAACGAAATTCATAAATCGATTTAAATTATTAACTGTTAAATCGGAATCGCTGCTCTCGAGGATGAAGCCTGAGATCATTACGCCGATAGCTAATAGAGGGCCAATGCCAATAAGAGAAGAAAAGCTTAACGCCGCTGCGCGACTGAGTATCTTATTTTGGGTTAAACCTTCGATCGTAAGAGAAAACATTCGCAATAATGCATAAATGCGTCCGCGGAGACTTTTGTCATTTAAAGCATTGAGATTCCATATCTCAAGACGAAGTGAATGGTTAACTTTTTTGAAGAGTGTACGCAGCTTGATCGAATCAAATAACGATATGATTGATTAATTCTTTATGTTTTATCCGTTTCTTTAGGAGCATTGCCTGGGACTGATTCAGGCCTGTGATCAACCGTCTTTAACGGTGATTCAGCTATTGAATAATCGTGAAATAGAGATAGCTGCCTACGCCGAGGATACCAAACGCGGCGAAACTTGCCATGAGCATAAAGTTGAGCGTTAGGGTACAGATAAAAATGCCCATTCCCGCGCCAATAGAACTGACCATGAGATATAAAGATATTTGATCACCCGTTTGCCAGGTAGCCCAATGGAGGAATCCAAAGTACCCTAGACCAACCATCGACCTAAGTCGAAGAAGAGGATATATCTCAGTAACGGATAAAAATAAAGATATCGCAAAAAAAAGATCTAAGGCACCAACAAGAATTAACGGCCGACGCAGTAAGAGCATGTAGTCTTCATCATCAATAACAGTCTGAACAATATCAATACTGGGATAGATGTGAGTAATAGCGCTTAAGATCATAATCACACCGATACTGGGGATAGCAAGAGCCGCAGCTTTGTCCTGCCATATTGCTTTCTCTTTGATGTGTTTAGTCTCTTCGGTATCACCCTCCGCAGCGGCCAGCATATCAGCTACTGCGATCGATTGCTCTTCATCTTCATCGTCCTCTACATTCAAGAGGTTTAAGTCTTCATCGGCTTTGACTTTTAAACCGAGTTTCTTCTTTTCGGGGAAAAGGGTCTGCTTTAATTCTTCACTACTACCGATCGCGAGCCATTCCTCTTCATCTTGATGGTAAATCAAGGTGTTTAAATCAATCTGACCAGATTCCGCCATCCCGGTCAGTTTAGACAGGTTAAAGGGGCCGCGGGCATTTTCTGCCTCTGGTTGTCGTATGTAGTATTCTTCCGCCATGACAATCTATACGTTTATCATCATTTAAGTTTGAATGCGTTCGGCAAGGAAAATTCTAAACATTGAAGGTAGTGAATGGATCAATTTAACCAATTGAATCACCCGTCCAATGTAATTTGCTGCGCATTAATTTAAAATGTGAATAGCCTTTTTGCAGCATGAGCAGAAAACTCTTGTCTGAAACTGAGATTTGAAGAGGGAAGTCTTCTTTCTTTTCGGAACTGCTTCTCCCGTCAATATTTAAGACTACATCATGGTCATCTGCGTGAAGTTTAACATTTAAAATTTCGTCGTGATCAAAAATCACACTACGATTACTTAAAGTATGCGGGCAAATAGGTGTCATCGCTAAGACCTTAGCCGTGGGATGAATGATCGGTCCACCCGCAGACATGTTATAGGCGGTTGATCCGGTGGGAGTAGAAAATACGAGCCCATCACAGAAATATTCATTTACCGGTTCCTTAGTAGTGAAAACTTCCAGACGTACGAGGCGTGAAGAATGATTTTTAATCACCACATCATTTAAAGCTAAAAACATCTTTTTCTCAGCGGTGACACAGTTAATAATTGATCTTTTAGCAATTTGATAGTTGCCGGAAAGGAGCGTATCAAATTCTCCTTCCGCTTCTTGTGCGGAAAACGTAGACATGAATCCTAATTTACCAAGGTTGATTCCAATAACAGGGATTTCGTGTAGCACTGCTTCTTCGACTACACTGAGCAATGTCCCGTCTCCACCTATAACCACGCAACATTGCGCATCAGCTAAAAATCCTTTGGGAAGAGGATACTCATTTGTCGATAATGATTCAACCGCTCTTTTTTTCGCTTTTGCAATTAGGGTATTTGCCAGTGTCTCTGCACCAGCTTTTCTCTTATTAATGACAAATGCTATTTTAGTTATGGGTATCATTGGGAGCGATGGATAAATGGAAGCTCAGCGGGTATAATCATCGATGCAAGCTTGGACTTTGAGCGTGCATTTTTTCCTTGGTGTGGCAATAATGTAAAAGTGACGAATCACTTGCGAAATAGGTGTGCTTATTCATTATTTTTCAAAGCATCAATTAGTGGATGAAAATAACGGCGATAGAAGTTTTAGGACAGAATCTTAAGACCGCTTTTATCAGAGTAAAAACTGATGAGGGGATTACGGGAATTGGAGCCACTTCGGCACCTCCCCCTGTCATTGAAGCGATCATTAATTCCGGACCGGACAGTCTTCGGCATTTTATCGAAGGAGAAGACCCTACGCATCTCAATGATCTTTGGAGAAAGATGTCTCTCCTGTGGCTGGCGAGGCGAGGTCGCGGTGGAGAGGGTGGTCTCGCGGTTAACGCAATGGCCGCTGTAGATTTAGCCTTATGGGATATATGGGGTAAATCCCATAATATGCCGATATATAGGCTTCTTGGTGGATCCTTACAGGATGAAATTATGGTTTATGCGAGTAGCCAGGCCTTGGATCTGCAGAGCAAACCGAGTGACAAAAAAATTAAACTGAAGCCAACAGACGTTTTAGTTCGAGAAGCTAAAGAACGAGTCAATGAAGGATTTAAGGCAATCAAGTTTGGATGGGGAGATAATTTTCGCTCGGAGGATGAATCTGCGATGGCTGCCATTCGCGAGGCCGTCGGGCCAGACATCCGTTTAATGCTCGATTTTGGATGCCCCGTCTATCACCAACCGGGTATGACAGTGAAGGATGCGATTAAACGAGCAAAGATGATGGAGGGGTATGATTACTTTTTCTTTGAGGAAGCACTTCATCCCTACAATGTAGAAGGATTTCGCGCTTTGACGAAGCAGGTAAATATCAAAATTGCAACAGGTGAAAGCCTGACCACGGTGGATGAATTTAAACCTTTTATTTTTACCCATGCAGTTGACATCATTCAACCTGATGCACAGCAAATGGGATTCACTCAGTTTCTTCGCGTAACCCGGATGGCTGAAGATGCCAATATCCTTTGTGTTCCCCATGGTCCATGGACACCGATCCTTATCGCTGCGCATCTGAATGCGCTGGCAACGACAAGAAACGGAATAATGATCGAATATCCCTCGCCTGATGTTTTTCCTTCAAGCTCAACAAGATCAAAATATTTGAAATTGCTTTTTGAACAAGGATTCGAAAACACCCTAAAACTGCGTAATGGATTTCTACAATTACCCGATGCTCCTGGACTGGGATTGGGTGATTATAATAGCGAGGTATTTAAAGAACTAAACAGTCTGGGTGATGGTTAGCATACATGAAAAGATTATTACATCTGATGATTTCATGATTTTCAAACTCTCTGTTTTTCCAGACCGAGAAAGAACTCACGGTTACCGTCAGCCCCTTTTAGAGGGGATTCCATCTGGCTAATTTCTTCACTTCCCTCGAGAAAATGGACACAGAAGTCTCTAATCTCGGAGACAACACGCTCAACAATAATTGGGTCTTTAATGATGCCCTTTGACTGCCTAACCACTTTTTCCCCTACTTCGTATTGCGGTTTTATTAAGTTTATTAAAATACCATTTACTTTTACCAAGGGCCAAATGGCGTGTAATACCTTGCGCAGTGAGATAAAGGAGAGATCAACCACGATCAGATCATAGAGAGGATAGGGCAATATGTCCGGAGACAATTCTCGAACATTCACTTTTCAAGATTGGTAACTTGTGGGTTTATACGCAGTTTTTGATGAAGCTGGCTATGCCCTACGTCGATGCAGGTTACTGCTTTTGCCCCCTGTTGAAGTAAGTAATCCGTAAATCCTCCAACCGAAGCACCGACATCGAGAACGATCTTGCTTTTTACATTCACCGGATTTTTTCCAGAAAACCCGCAAGTTTATCACCACCGCGACTGACATAACGTGGCGGATCGGTGACAAACAGGTCAATATCACGAGTAAATGTTTTACCCGGCTTATGGAGAACACTGGATCCACTTTTAATCTTACCTTCGAGGATCATATTCCTCGCTTGCGTTCGTGAATTAGAGAGACCGCGTTCTAAGAGCAGTTCATCTAGTCTTACCTTGATTGAATTTCTCGTCTCCATTTTAAATCAAAGTATGCTGATAGATGAAAAGAATAAATCGAAGCTGATTATTCTTCCAATTGCTTTTTACCTTTGGCTAATAAATCAAAAAAAAGATTTTCTAATTTCGGATTGCAGTCACCCATCTCGGTGACCACGTTTTCCGCCCAGTATAAATATTCAATTTGTCTGTCTTTTGGCCACCCTTTCGGTGGCGATGTAGCCATGGCCGAGAGATTTGAGATTTTATCTGCGAGCTTGACCTGCTTTCCTCGCAAACTAAGACGAGGCGCATTTTCAATTTGAAGACGTTTCCTTTCAGCTTTAATCAAGCTCTTATCGTCGGTGACTTCCATAACAACATATAAAACCTCTGAGCCAAAGTGCACGTTTATTTCTTCTGGTTCAGTATCCGTGTCTTCGATCGTATCATGGAGAATAGCAGCAATGAGAGTCACCGTATCAGTCACTTCGCCCACGCGCGCTAGTAATTCTGCCACTTCAACGGGATGATTAAGATAAGGCTCTGCTTCTACATTCTTACGTCTCTGGTCACGATGCTTCTTTGCGGCAAAATGTGTGGCCGACAGGAGGGCGGAAATATTCTCTTCTTGAAGCATCCTATCAGTATCTTTTCGCGTTCGGGGTATCCGTGTGGTGCGGTTTGGTAATTTCAATAAAAGCCAATATTACCCCCTTTTTATTATAACACCAATTCTCTTTGTCAAAACTGGGGGCGGCGTAAGATGAGGTTACTGGATAATCTTTAAAAAGCTGCTCTAATTCTTCGACCGAACGAAATCTTACGCCATTTGAGAAAGACATGCCGGTTTGATGACAATCAGTCGTTATCAGTAATTTCCCTCCCGGTTTCAGGCATCGATACATTTGTTCTAAGGCCTTTTCGGTTTCTTCAATATGTTCAATTACTGAAATACTGGTTATATAATCGAATCTGGAACTGGGGTAGGGAATGTTAAGTAAATCGATGTTTTTAATAGATAGATTAGGAGCCCCTCTCCTTAAAATAGATCTCCATTTCAGGTAGAATAATTCGTTTTTCTTTCTCGGGAGTAATCCCGAGTATCGGAGTGCGGATTTAAAAAAACGTGGTAACAAAAGATCGGATACCGCGGGATTTTCAGTGAAAGCCGCTAACCAGAATCCAGTGAAAGTATTGAATGAACCGGTATCTAATATTTTTATTTTCGCATTATCAGTGGGTATTTTTTGAAGTACCTTGAATAGTTCCCAGTCCCGCTGCCGGGTTGGGAAGGGAAAATTATCAGGTAGATATTGCTTTACCCGTTTGTCATAACGCTGAAGAAAATCGCGACACGCTTTGCTGTCACGCTCTGATTTACTATAGTAGTCAATAGGGAGGGGGTGATCCATAAATGAGACCTGCTTCTATAAGTTAACGCCCATGCCTTTAGCCGGCTTTCAAGCTGCTGGCGACTTCTTATTCGGGTTGATTGTGACAATATGACCAAGGTGGTCTGCCTCTATATGAACAGTCACCGCAGACTATTCCCATTTTGCGAAGATTATGAGCAAAAAGTTAAAGGAAAAATTTTTAAATGAATGATGAAAAAGAGGTTGACAAAGTGGGGTATAATGTCATGAAATGTCAAATTATGGTGAATTAAGTGGTTTCATTATGGTAACAGTAGAGTCAGAATCTTTATACGTGGGGGAATTCCGTCATAATCTCGATGCGAAAAACCGGGTAACGGTACCGTCTAAATGGCGATTTCGAGGGGATGACATAGATGTCTATGTCGCTTGGCCGCATCCGAGTGGTTACATTGTCGTCTATCCTCCGAGGAAAATTGAAGAATTTCGGGAGAAATTGTTACAAATTCCAGAGAGTGATCCTCGTGGGCAGCGCACTTTGCAAAAGCTCTTTGGGAAAGCCCATAACTTTGGTTGTGATTCACAGGGGCGTATCAAGCTCCATGAAAAACTGGTCCAATCTGCGAGGATTGAGAAAGAAGTAGTGCTCGTTGGTCTGGTAGAGAAATTCACGATTTGGGGTGCTGAGCAATTCGACCAACAGGATGAAGAGGAATTTGATCTGCAAACAGCGATGAAGGATTTAGGCATTTAACCTGAAATCAAACAAACTATGCAACTACGTAAGAACAGATTCACAAATCAAATTCTCGGCAGTGAAGAGATCCGTCATTTTAGTGCCTGGAAATTCCGAGGTTTAAACCATGCAGTCAACTTGGCGAATTCTAACGTCCTGACAGCCTTAATAGGTCGCCGTAAACGCGTAATACTGAAATCACGCGGGTTAAGAGCGTTGCTCCATGATATTTTTAACCGTTAATTTAACGCGTCGCCAAAGAATGGTTCAACACCTACCCGTTCTTCTGCGTGAGGTGATTGAGATATTTTCACCACGTGCAGGTTATCATTACCTGGATGCTACTTTCGGGGGAGGGGGGCACACGCGTGCACTGCTAGAAGCGGACCCATCAATCAGGGTAACGGTTCTGGACTGTGATCCAGAAGCATGCTCGCGCGCAGTGGCGATGAGCAAAGAATACGGGGATCGGTTAAAATGTTACAACTTGAGCTTCGATCGCTTAGAAGAAATCCCCGATCAAGAATTTGACGGGATTATTTTCGATCTCGGTGTGTCCTCTTATCAGCTTGATACGGCAGCGCGCGGATTTTCTTTTCATCGTGCGGCCCCATTGGATATGCGTATGGATCCACGTGAAGGCGTCGCGGCGTCAGAATTTCTTGAAAAGTCTACGCGTGAAGAACTCATAAAGGCAGTGCGTGATTATGGTGAAGAAAAGCAGTGGCGTAAAGTTGTAGATGCCATTCTTGAGGCTCGTGGAAGTGACGCTCTAAAAGTTACGACCCAGCTCGCAGAGATGGTGTCCAAAACTGTAACTCCAGGGGCACGCAGAGGAAGGAAGTCGCATATTCACCCTGCGACAAAAACGTTTCAAGGCCTCCGTATTTCACTTAACAAAGAGTTGGAAAGACTGGAAGAAGCTTTACCTCAAGCATTTAAAAAATTAAATCCCCGGGGTATTCTTATCGTGATCGGCTTTCATTCACTCGAAGATCGTATCGTGAAACGCTACTTCAATCGCATGGCTGGTCGCCCCGAACATCGAGGTGACTCACTTCCTCAACAGGCACGAACAGTCCAGGCGACTTTATTAACCAGACGACCCCTGCGTCCATCACTGAAAGAGAGAGACAGTAATACTCGCAGTCGTTCGGCACGACTTCGCGCACTGCGAAAAAATAATACCCCAACTCCAAAATGAAATGATTACGCGAATAGATTCAAATACCAACTCCCTGCATAAAGTTGTATGTATAATCATTCTAATCCTAATCGTATCTGCTGGCGGCGGACTGGGTCTCGTTTGGCTTCGTCAGCAAATATCAGTAACGGCCACGCGTACACAGGCGTTAGAACACGAGTTCAGTGTTCTTGATCGAAATATTCGAAACCTCGACGCAAGGATTGGTGAATTGCACAATCCCAATAATCTTCTCCGTCACTCAACTGCCTTGGGCCTAAACATCGCGCTTCCGCTCGAAGGTCAGATTGTCCGGTTCAACCGGGACGAGCGCAATATCATTTCTTCAATCTCGGATTCCGGGAAATTGCAAGTTCCCGGTAATCTCGCTTCATTAACCCCCTGAAAATTTACAGCTAGCTAATGAGTAATGCTTACATCTCAACCTGGCGGTTATTTTTATTGGCTATTGGTATTACTTTAGGTTTCAGTGGAATTTTAGCTCGTTTATATTATTTGCATGTCTGGGACCAGGAAAACCTGGCAAAGATTGTTAAGACGAATCGAAACAAGATTGAAATCATCCATTCTCGACGGGGTAAAGTCGTCGATACGCGAGGTAACCTTCTCGCCACTACAAACACGATAATTGAGTTAGGTGTAGATCCTCATGTAGTCGTGCCGGAAGATTCTAGCAAACTTCTGGATCTTTCTCACCTCATTGGTTTGCCGCTAAAAGATCTGGAAGCGCGCATAGCAAAAAAGACTCGAGAGGGGACGGACAATTTCGGACAGGAAGTCAGGAATAACCATTGGTCTAAACTGGCTGATAAAATTGATGAGGCGAAATATAATAAGGTACGTGCACTGGAGATTAAGGGTGTCTATGGAAACCGCAAGTTCGAGCGTTTATATCCTGGTGATTCATTAGCGGCACATCTCGTTGGATTTGTAAATAAAGAGGGTAACGCGGTGATGGGCGTTGAGCGATACATGGACTTTTATCTGCGAGGACAAGACGGGTGGCGTGAGATCGAACGCGACGGACACCGTCGTGAACTGGCACAATTTCGTCAACGAGAAGTAGATCGGACGAATGGTCTCAACATTGAATTGACGATTGATTTTATGGCTCAGCATATAATCGAGGATGAATTGAACACATTGGCATCAACTTACCAGCCTCAATCAGCGGCGATCATCGTGAGCGACCCTTCTACCGGGTACCTTCTTGCATTAGCCAATTGGCCGACTTTTGATTTAAATGAATTTTGGAAATACCCTATTAATACTCATCGAAACCGCGCGGTCTCAGATAGCGTAGAACCGGGTTCTACTTTCAAAATTGTGACTGTCAGTGGAGCACTTAATGATTCGCTCGTACTTCCTGAAACCGTTTTCGACTGCAACCAGGCGGTTGTCGAGTACAGGGGTAGACGTATCAGTTTGCCACGCGATCATAAAGCATATGGTTCACTATCCGTCAGTGAAGTGGTCAGTAAATCAAGTAATCGAGGAGCCGCGCAACTCGGTATGCTGTTGGGACCCGATCGTCTTTATAATTACAGTGCCGCATTTGGATTTGGGAGCCTTAGCGGCTATCCTTTAGAGGGAGAGACAGCAGGGGTTTTACATCCGGTTAGTGAATGGGATAGTCTTACGATTAGCCGTTTGCCCATTGGTTATGCAGTGAGCGCAACACAATTGCAAATTCACTATGCAATGTCGGTGATTGCCAATCAAGGGGTATTAATGAGGCCTCAATTAGTGCGCCGCGTGTTTGATGATAATGGGGATACGATAGCCAGTTTCCGACCTCGAACTCGACATCGGACTTTGAGTGTTGAAACGGCGAATAATGTTGCCCAATTATTGGTACGCACTGTGAGCTCTGACGGAACTGCCCCGCTTGCATATATTCCCGATTATGAGATTGCAGGTAAAACGGGGACGACGAAAAAAATTATTAATGGACGCTATTCCAGCCGCCACCATGTCACGTCATTTGCCGGTTTTTTCCCGGCATCGAATCCTCGTCTTGTAATTTCTGTAATTGTCGATGATCCCCAGTCATCACTGCCAGTATATGGTGGAAATGTTGCCGCTCCGGTATTCAAAAACGTGGCGAAAAGACTCATTCAGTATCTGGACATACAACCAGAAGCACAAAACCGTGAATTTTATGCCATGGGAGGAGAAATAATTGATCCTTTACCTTAAAAATAGGGTCAATTTATGGGGAGAGCTATCAGTTCTCGTCGGCTTATCTTTGCTTATTAAGAAAAGAGCATATATTTCATTCATGGACGTCACCTTAAAGGCCCTTTTAAAAAATCTGACCCTCAAGGATGTCAGTGGAAAGACGGATATTAATATCCAGGCTATTTCTACTGATAGTCGAAGGACAACTCCAGGCACTTTGTTTTTTGCGCTCAGTGGGCATCAGACTGACGGTAATCTCCACATTGATGAAGCCATAGATCGCGGTGCTGCCGCAATCATATCTGAGAAAGAAAGCAAGACCCACAGGCAAGTGACTTGTATTCAGGTTGAGAATATTAGACGTGTTCTCGCGGAAGTTTCACGGCGATTTCATCACAACCCAGAACGTGATCTTGAACTCATTGGAATTACCGGGACCAACGGCAAGACAACGGTAGCATTTCTTCTCAAGCATCTCCTGGAAAAATCAGGTAATAACGTCGGGATGATTGGAACGGTTCAGTATTATCTCGGAGAGCGCACACTACCAGCTTATAGAACGACCCCTGAATCAGTGGATATATATGGAATGCTGTCACAAATGCGTGACGCTAAATGTAGCGAGGCTTTGATGGAGGTCAGTACCCATGGTATCGATCAGGAGCGAGTGAGCGGATTAAAATTTAAAATCGCTGTATTTCTCAATCTTACTCGAGACCATATTGACTACCATCACTCGATGGAGGAATATTTTCAAGTAAAGTGTAAATTATTCAATGGTGATACCGGTTGTTTACCATCGGTAGCTGTCGTAAATAGAGACGACTCTTATGGCCGCCGATTGATAGAACAGATAGGTGATGATCTTCGTGTTCTAAGTTTTGGAGTAAGTGAGGATGCGGATATTTACGCGACAGATGTAAAACTCAATGACCAAGGTTCTCAATTTACCCTTCATTGGCCAGGCGGGTCGGAAGTTGTCACAACTGGATTACTGGGACATTATAATCTGAGCAATGTTCTCGCCGCGTTTGCCGTTCTCCACGCTATGGGTCGTGATCCTTCAACCCATGCCATGCGGTTACTGGATTTTCCTGGTGTCCCGGGTCGCATGGAACGCATTGAAAATGATCAACAATTAAATCTACTCGTCGACTATGCTCATACCGATGACGCATTAAAAAATGCGCTGTCCATGCTGCGCGCGATTACCAAGGGTCGATTACTTGTCGTATTTGGATGTGGCGGTAACCGTGATCGAGAAAAACGGCCCATGATGACGCGTGCTGTTATGGAACAGGCTGATTTTGCCTGGGCGACAGCTGATAATCCAAGAAATGAATCACAGGAAATAATTTTTGCCGACATGAAGAGTGAATTGAAGGATTTCGATCGCATTCGATTTATTGATGATCGACGACGTGCCATCGATCTAGCGATTGAATCAGCAAAGCCAGATGACTGCGTGCTTATCGCAGGAAAAGGGCATGAAACTTTTCAAGTAATAAAGGATTCAGTCGTGCCTTTTGATGACCGTCAAGTGGCACGGGAACTTTTGGAAATTAAACGTATCAAGAACAAGTAGTGGGGATGCCTAATTTTAATCCAGCAAAATTACAGACATGGGTCTCTGGTGAGTGGAAATCAGGGGTTCCACCAACGATATCCGGATTTTCGTGTGATACGAGAACACTACAAGCAGGAGAACTTTTTATTGCCATAAAAACTGAGAATCGAGATGGGCATGATTTTCTGGTTAAGGCTAAAAATGCTGGAGCGAGCGGCGCCTTAGTCGCTCGCTTCAGCCCTAACTTACCCCTGCCTCAACTGCTAGTAAAAGATCCACTGGACGCGCTTCATAGAATGGCCGCTCATCACCGACAGGAATTCCACGGGCCTGTTATCGGTGTAACTGGCAGTTGTGGCAAGACTTCTACTAAAGAACTCCTCGCATTGCTTTTGGGGGATAACCAAGTCCTTCGCAATCGCGAAAATTATAATAATCATCTTGGGGTGCCTTTAACTCTTCTTGAGATTGATCCTCAAAATCACGATTTCGCGATTATTGAAGCTGGAATGAATGCCCCGGGTGAAATTGAACCGCTCTCCAGAATGATCGATCCTACAGCGAGTATTATTACCATGGTGGCCAACACGCATCTGGAGGCTTTTGACTCGATCGAAAGTATTGCTCATGAAAAAGCGATGCTCGGCCATCACACGCGCACGAACGGTTGGGTCGCCTTTAATAAGGATAGTAGCCAATACCCTGCCTTTCAGGATTTTCCTGCCATTTCTGTTATCCTTCTACCAGAAGACGCAATTGAAACGTCGATAGAAAAAAACAACGAGTATATCTCTTGGTCAGAAAGGCGAACAACATCAGGGGTGGGGAAATCGTTACTTACATTGAAAGTCTTACCCGATGCTATTCATAACTTTGATCTTCCCACACTTAGTCCAGGTATGGTAGGTAATACCAGTTTATCGATTGCAACAGCATGGCGACTGGGCATAAATGATAAGGATATTCAGGAGCGACTTTCTCGCTGGCATCCTCTTTCTCTTCGTGGTGAAATTATACACCGCGATGAGAAATATTTTTATGTCGATTGTTACAACGCGAGTCCTGCCTCAATGGCTGATAGTTTTAATGCCTTTAATTCTATAATGGAGCCAGCCTTGCGTCGGCTCTATGTTCTTGGATGCATGGCGGAACTGGGTGCAGAGGCGCCTGACCTTCACTATGAAGTGGGTCAACTCTTGAAATTACGTCCCGAAGATAAAGTTATAATCTTGGGCGATTATGCATGTGAAATGCGTGATGGCATACTCTTTTCAGGAAGTGAAAAAAGTGATGTGAGCATATTGGACTCACTGGATGATATTCGTGACAGCGTAAGCGAATTTAAAGGAGCGGTATTTCTTAAAGGCAGCCGCATCTATAAATTGGAAAAATTAATTCCCCTTACCATGGCCGAGGAATCTATGGAGAACAGGGAAGCATGCTAAGTTATCTCGCCGATTTTCAGGATTTATTTGGACCATTTCGTTTGTTCCGTTATTTAACTTTACGCGGGGTTTTAGCTGCCGCGACCGCGCTTTTTTTTGGCTTTTTAATTGCACCCTGGATTTTGGGGAAGCTTCGGAAATTCAAGCTTTCCCAGTCGATGCGAGATAAGTCTGAAGTAGGTAGTCTCGCTGAACTGCACTCACAAAAAGAAGATACGCCTACTATGGGAGGGCTAATTATCTTTTTTGCTCTCATGGGGAGCTCTCTTCTTTGGGCCAAGCCAAACATATACGTCATTACCGCGCTGTTGGTGTATGTTGGGCTCACACTAGTCGGATTGATTGATGATTATTTAAAAATATCGCGCAAGAGTAGCAAAGGATTGGCCAGTCGCTACAAGCTGTTGTCACAAGCAATTATCGCTCTCTGTGTCTTGGGTTTATTGATGTATAATCAAGATACGCATGCTCTTATGCGTGAGCTCTGGATTCCTTTTTTCAAGGAACCCCTGATACAAGAAATGCCATACTGGTTTTTAATAATATTTTTTTTCCTTATCCTTTCAGGGTCAAGCAATGCAATCAATCTTACGGACGGGATAGACGGATTAGCAATAGGATGTACCGTTACCGTAGCTATGGTTTATTCCGTCATGGCCTATTCAACTGGGCACGCCATAATCGCAGATTATCTCCTAATCGGTTTTATTAATGGGGCAGGTGAGTTGGCCGTCATTTGTGCGGCGATGTTAGGCGCCAGCTTGGCATTCCTCTGGTATAACGCACATCCTGCTGAAGTTTTCATGGGGGACACGGGTTCTCTCGCGCTCGGTGGTCTTCTCGGGACAATTGCTTTCATGGTTCATCAGCCGATAACGCTAATTCTTGTCGGCGGAATTTTCGTTATCGAAGCGCTCTCTGTAATCGCCCAGGTAGCGTCCTTTAAATTGCGAGGTAAACGCGTATTGAAAATGGCCCCGATACACCACCATTTTGAATTAATGGGGTGGGCAGAATCGAAAGTCGTTATTCGCTTTTGGATTCTCTCCCTAATTTTTGCGATTGCTGGTTTGGCCACGTTAAAACTCAGGTAAGCACGATGGGGATTCCAAACGAAATCAAAAGCCTGGTAAATTACCCTGTTGCTCTATTTGGCAGCGGTGTAAGTGGTCGAGCGGTAATGGATCTACTGGGACATCATAATATTTCATTTCTCAGCTTTGACGAACGCGGTGGAGAGAATGATCGGCATTTTTTTAATTCGAGTGACGCACGCGAGCATCCACTTGTTATCTATAGTCCTGGATTCACCCAGAATCATCCCTGGTTACAAATTGCTCGTGGAGAAGGTTGCCTTTGTTTAGGCGAAATTGATTTTGCATCCCTTTTCTGGAAGGGCCGAATAATTACCATTACCGGGACAAACGGAAAGACGACTTTAACTGAATTTATATCATTTGCTTTAAAGTGTCAGGGAACAGATGCCCTGGCCGTAGGCAATAATGGGTACCCCTTTTCACGTCTTCACGATCTAAAAGCTACTGAGCGAAAGGTGGCTGTTTGTGAAGTGAGTTCATTTCAAGCTGAATCTTTTCAATACTTTAAATCAGATGCTTTAATATGGACTAATTTCACTGAAGATCATCTCGATCGCTATGAGAATTGCGAAAACTATTTTTCTGCTAAATGGAATTTGGTAAAATCTTTACGTCACTCATCCTTTATAGCTGGTGAATCGGTAGTGAAGGCAGCGGAAAAATTTGATTATCAGATGCCCGAATTTGCTGAAGTCGTCGCCGAGACTGAAGAGTCACCATGGAGCATACCCCTTGAATCAGTTTTTTCCACCTATCCACAGCGTAATAATCTTCAACTGGCTTTGACCTACTGGCAAAGTGAAGGTTATTCTAAAACTATTTTAAAAGATGCCGTGGTGCGTTTTCCTCCACGCAGGCATCGTCTCGAAAAAGTCGTAGTGATCAATGATGTCAACTTTTGGAATGATTCCAAAGCGACTAATTTTGCCGCGACCTATGCGGCCCTTAAAGAATTTGAAAAGCCGGTCATTTGGATTGGGGGGGGGGTGTCTAAAGGCGGCGATATTAAAAATTTTGCACGGGAAGTAGCGGATAAAGTTAAATCGGCCTTTCTAATCGGTGGAACGGCAGAGGAAATAGCCAGCGGTTTCAATGATAAAGATACGCCTGCAGACAGATGTAAAACCATGCAAGACGCGGTATTTTCCGCATTCGAGAAAGCTGAACCAAACGACATCGTCCTGCTTAGTCCCGGATTTTCAAGTCAGGACATGTTTGATAATTATGACCAGCGAGGTACTAGTTTCGAGAATGCGGTTATGAGTTTAAAAGTGCCAATTAATACAAAATAAAATATAATGAAAAAAGCAAAATTCGATATACAGATATCAAAGATATTCAGTATAATTCTAGGCCTACATCTACTTGTTTTCAGCATGCTTCTCATCGTGCCCGGTTGTGTGACGACAGAAGGTGAACCGGTAGCTGCTGAATCAATAAAACCTATGGGTGAAAGCATGAAATCGGCACCTCGTGTTCAACCACCCAGCAAACGCATAGATCCCGCCTTTAATGCGGGACTGGATAGCGGTAGCTCCCGACGAAATACGAAACAAGGAAGATATCCACCCATGCGACCAACGGCAGAATTAGAACCGGACTCTATTCTCGAACCCCTTGGCGATTTGATTGATACCTCATATTCTACCTACACCGTTCAAAGCGGTGATAGTCCATGGATTATCGCCAATGCCTATGGTGTCTCGCTTGACGAATTGCTCAGAGCGAATGGTTTTACACGGGAAACTATTATCTATGTCGGTCAGGAGATTGTCATTCCCGGAAATGCAACGGGTGAAGGTAACGGTAATTCACCAGTCGATTTCTCAATCTTGGATAGCGAGAATGAATACATGGTTGAACCTGGTGATACACTTTCGGGAATCGCGGCGCGCTATAATGTAAAAATTAATGCGTTAAAGGGAATAAACAATTTAAGCAGTGATGTGATTCTTGTAGGACAGATTCTGCAAATTCCGAGTGGGGGTAATTACACCCCACAGTCGATTAATATTTCTGAAGAAAGGCTCATCGATCCATCAGCTTTAGGGAATGAGAATATCCATATTGTTCAGGAAGGGGATACGCCGAATTTAATTGCCCGCAAGTATGGGCTAAAGACTGAAGACTTAATGCGAATAAATAAAATTAGCGATCCTACCAAATTACAGCTTGGGCAATCATTGCTCATTGTGCTACCCGGAAGCACAGATGTAAGCCCAGGTATTACACCCCCGATAGAAACAGAGAGGGACGAGTCGGAACCGGATCCTTTTGATTTTCCGGATTGGGAAGACAGTCAACCCCAAAGCGTAGAAGATCTTGAACGTAGTCTTCTCGAAGAGGAAGAACAGATCCCCGTTATTCCAATCGAGTCCGAAAACAGCAATTAATTTAAATTAAAAAAATCGAGCTATGTCTTGGTGGATAAATATTCGACGAAATCTTCCCGCCTTATCGTTGTTTCTTGCAGTCGCAAGTTTGACGGGACTCGGATTAATAATTCTTTTCAGCGTTACTCATTCTCAATATGCGGATCCGTACTTTATCGTTCAGCGACAAGTGATATGGCTCTGTTTTGCGGTAGTTGCTGCGGCTGCCGCTTTTTACATTGATCTTGAGAGAATGCGTAACTTTGTCTGGCTTATCGCTGTCAGTGTTATTATCATGCTGACGCTTGTCCTCATTCCAGGAATAGGTCTGGAAATCAACGGGGCCCGACGTTGGCTGGATCTAGGGCCAATGAATATGCAAGTATCGGATTTTGCTAAAATCGGATTGATCTTTGTCCTCTCTCATTACCTCGCTCAAAACCAGCGTTCTCTAAAAAGCTTTGGACAAGGTTTTTTTATTCCCTCTTTGATCATTGGTTCAGTTGTTGTATTAATTCTATTACAACCGGATTTTGGTACTGCATTTCTCACTGGTGTGATTGGGTTTACCCTTCTCTTTCTTGCTGGTGCGAGACTTATTTACCTTATTCCCGCAGTATTTCTTAGTGGAATTCTTTTCTGCATAGCAATTTTTCTCGATCCCTTGCGCCTTAAGCGCATCACTTCATTTCTTGATGTAGAAGGAAACAGGAGTGATGGCGCCTATCAGCTTTGGCAGGGTATTCTTGCGTTCGGAGCTGGTGGGATGGGGGGAGTAGGTCTCGGTAACGGCAGGCAGCAAATGGCATTTCTTCCCGAAGCTCACACCGATTTTATCTTTCCCATCATCGGTGAAGAGTTAGGGTTTTTCTTCACGACTGGAGTGGTCTTTGTTTTCCTCAGCATATTTTTAATCGGTGTATGGCAACTGCGTCGCTCACCGAACCTTTTTCAATTTCTCTTCGCGAGCGGAGCCCTCATGCTTATTACCCTGCAGGCATTGCTTAATTTCGGTATTGTTACGGGGTGTCTTCCGACCAAAGGTATGTCGCTGCCTTTCATAAGTTATGGAGGATCTAATCTTGTATGTATGTTTTTCCTTGTCGGTATATTTTTAAACTTCCTCCAGGAGTGGAATCTATCACCCCTTCGAAAACCTCGAGAACTATGAGCAACTTTCTTATATCCTGTGGCGGCACGGGTGGGCATTTAGCTCCGGGTATATCTCTCGCTGAACGGCTTATTGAACAGGGGCACCGCTGTTGGCTTATTATTAGTAAGAAAGAAGTCGATTCGCGCTTAACTCGAA
>Ga0114999_10002425_pt1 | contig 24577 bp, 19 predicted proteins | sample ArcticOcean_MG_C_3_FD_89820 | JGI IMG/M metagenome (GOLD analysis project Ga0114999, IMG submission 89820) | Marine microbial communities from western Arctic Ocean - ArcticOcean_MG_CB8_126 | ecosystem: Environmental > Aquatic > Marine > Oceanic | place: Arctic Ocean: Canada Basin | collected...
TATGAAAAGGAAACAGGGGATGTGTTGGGAGGGATTGAGGGCAAGACTTTGGAAGCGCAAATTGGGGCGGTTGCAAATTTGATGCGATGGCATACTAAAATGGAAGTGGGTGTCATTCACCGGGGGGCATTTCGCGAAAAGTTGGAGGCGGATTCGCTTTATGTGCGCGATGTGGAACGGTTTGTTCGGTTTGATTATGGGCTGGTGAAAGTGCAACTGTCGGGTGCCCAATTAAAATCGGTGATTAAGCGCAGTCAGCGGGCGGGCAAAGGCGAGAGTGGGCTTATTTTTGCAGGATTAGATGTCAAAAAGCAAACGGTGAACGGTCGTGATATTCAAAACAAAGAACCTTATCAGGTGATCACACTGGTGGCATTGGCAGAGGGGGTGGGGGGGTATAAAGAGTTTAAAGAGGGTGAAGCGTTGCAACGCACGGGTATTTCGTTGCGGTCGTTGCTAACGAATGGCTTAAAGGCCTGGGGTGCATTGGGCTCAGAGACGTTTTCGATGTTAGATCGGCGGCGTGTGTGGCGGTCTGGATGGTCTGTTGAAGGTGCGTTTCGTCGTAATTATGTTGATGGCACAGCAGAATCTTATCAGGCCAATAAAGAGCGGGTGTCTTTTTTAAGAGGTGAAACGAGCGTGGCTTGGAATATGAGTACGCGATACTATACCAGCTATGAGTCAGGCCCTCATGCAGTGTTGTTTGAAAATCAGAATGATTTTGGGCAAGTGGGCACTTCATTTGGCAATTTGGAAACGTCGTCAGATCGATTTGACGCCGAAGTGACGTATCGCCGCCGCATTCCCCGATGGCAGTTGCACCCTTTTGTGAGCAGTGGGGTGAATACGGCTTTTACATCGGGAAATGGCACACGCCCTTTTCAAATGCGATCGAGCGTGGGTTTTCAAAGACGGGTGGGGCGCATAGTGATTCAATTTGCTGGTAGAGGCCAGCGAGATTTTTCAGAAAGCCAGAATGATTTTGGCGCAGAAGTCACAGCGACCTATCAGCGTCGTTTGCAGCAAGGCGGGCGCCTGCGGTCTCAGGTCAAAAGTTTCTTTGGTTTGACGGATCGAAAAGTCATTTCGATTGAAAATTACAATACCCTGAGCTTCCCTGTGGCTGGGTCCCTGAGTTTAACGGTGCGACAGAACAATTTCATTTATCGTGTGGACAAGATTCGAGGCGTTCCGGTTGGTGGGGTTGCTTTTCGAACAGATTTGACGGTGGGTTTGGCCTATGGGTTAGATTGGAAATGGTTTTAATCACGAAGGGCACGAATCACTTATGCAAAAAGCCTCGCGGTCTCGCGGGGCTTTTTTTTGCTTATCGTGACGTGATGGTGGGCGCATTTTTCAGGAGCGAATGAGGGTTCTAAATTGAGCGTGCAAAAAAAGAGAGGGTTATTTTTGTCGCCAGATTTCCCACACAAGATGAGACAGTTCGGGCACGATGAGTTTTTCCATGGCCAATTTTACAGCACCCGACGACCCTGGCATGCAGAATATCATGGTGTCTTTGTAAACACCCGCAACGGCACGTGAGAGCATGGCACCTGAACCAATGTCTTCCCAGCTTAAAAAACGGAAGATTTCACCAAATCCGTCGAGTCGTTTTTCAAGCAAAGAGGTGACTGCTTCATATGTGGTGTCACGAGCGGCAATACCTGTGCCGCCATTGGTCAGAATGACCTGACATTTGGCTTCATTGGCAATTTGGGTGATCTGTTCGCGAATTTGGGGTGCCTCATCTTTGACCACTTGGTAAAACCCAATTTCGTGCCCGGCATCTTGGAGCAGTTCGCGAATTATTTTTCCACTTTTGTCATCGGCTTCGGTACGGGTGTCGCTGATGGTAAGTATGGCGCAGGTAACGGCGTCTTTGGCTTGTTGAATATGGTCTTCGTAGGGCATAGAAACTCCAATTGAAAATGATGTACTGTATTTGTGAGTGGCTGGGTGTCTTCGATTCGTTTTGTCTTGGGAATCGCTCTTTGAACGAACACACGCTGGGTAACAAAAAGAGGAAGGGGCGTATTCTTGGATCTGAAGATAGAAAAACAGGTAGGTATTGTCAATGAAATCAATAGTTTAAAAAGTAATAAAGACTCAGTGTGTTTGGCCGATATCATGATAAGAGGGAAATTAGAATTTTCTTTGGGTTCTGCTCTTGGAATCGGTGCCTTATTTATCTTGAACGAAGGGTATTGAAGGCATAAAGAGGGAAACTGTAGGATGGTATTGCGGTATAAAGGGCTGAGTTGAGATGCAGATAGGTCAAGCCACATATTTTACACAACCGACGCTTTCACGGGTTCCAAATGAACGGTTAGGGGGGCGGCCTGAGCCTTTGGGGGTGTCGTCTGTTGACAAAACAGATCGATATGAACCTTCTCGGGCTATTATGGGCGCGGCTGATGCATTGCCTGGACAGAATGCATCTCATGAGGCAGAAGGCCACACTGGAACGCCTGAGACAGATGGGACGCATGACCCAGATCTGCAGGCTGTTTTGGGTGAAGCAGAAACGGAAGAAGGCACGCCCTCTGGCGGGGAAGAGACACCCCCTAAAGAGACAGAACGCGATGCGTTGAGCGGTAAAGCCAATCTGAGTGACGAAGACCGGCAAGCTGTTGAAGAGTTGAAACGTCGAGATCAAGAGGTAAGAACCCACGAACAAGCCCATGTGGCAGCTGGCGGGCGACATGTGCGCGGTGGGATCTCGTATGAGTATCAAAGTGGGCCCGATGGGAAACGGTATGCTGTGGGTGGTGAGGTGTCGATAGATACATCTCCAGAAAGTGACCCCGAAGCCACCATTCGCAAGGCACAAACCATTCGGCAGGCTGCTTTGGCTCCGGCAGAACCATCGGGGCAAGATCGCAAAGCGGCAGCAGCAGCAGCTCAAATGGAGATTAAGGCGCGCCAAGAGATTTCCGAAGCGAGGTTAGAAGGCGAGGGTGGGGGCAGTGGTGAGGTGGAAAGTGTCGAAGATACATCCAGCACCAACAGGGACCAGACGGATGAAAAAGCTGTGTCAGATTTGCTTCATGGCCAGACAGCCCAGGAATCTGGTGAGGCCGTTGGCGAGATACTTGAGCGGGGTTTGCCAGCAGCCGTGTCAAATGTGCCTGAGGTGAGTAACAACAATGAGGGTGGTTTAGAAGCAGCGGAGGGGGTGTCTGGAGGGCGTAACGAGGATAAGGGTGGTTTGGAAGCGCAAGGCGGGGTGCAGGTTCGTGAAACAGAAAAAGAAGCCGGTCTGCCAGAACCTTCGGCACCGTCTTTTTTACCTCCTTCAATCAAATTGGATTATGGACAGCGCCAGCACGCTGGTGGGTTGGTGGATATATATGGGTAGAAGAAATCAATCAAAGATAAAAAAGAAGCCGATGTCATCATGACATCGGCTTCTTTTTTATGGTTGTGCAAAGGATCAGGCGTTTGTATCCGGCATGCTGAGCAAACGAAATGCTGTTTGTAACACGTTATGAAAGCCCCATGCCTTTGAGGTTGTTAAAGCTGATTTTGAGGCTGTCGAAGGGATCGCGGTCATAACAACGGTCTTGTTCAACAATGTACCAGCGTGTGCCCGATTCACGGCCTGCTTCGAGAATGGCTGGCCAGTTCATGTTGCCTTCGCCAACTTCGGCGAAGCGTTGTTCACGGCCTTCAATGGCCATGTCTTTAACGTGAATGAGGTCAATGCGACCCTTGGCTTTTTTGATCCAGGCGGCAGGATCGGCCCCACCCGCTTGCACCCAATAAACGTCAATTTCGAGTTGTACGGCCTGAGGGTCTGTTTCTTGCAAGATTAAATCAAGGGCTGTGCGGTCGCCAAACTTTTGAAATTCAAAGTTGTGGTTGTGATATCCAAAGGTCAAACCTGCTTCGGCAAATTTGCCCCCCACTTCTGATGCTTCTTGGGCAAATTGTTTATACCCTGCTTCGCCCCCTTCTCGGTAGGATTGTGGCAGACCGCCAATGGCGGGATATTTGCACCCAAGAATGTGGTGTTCGTCAATGACGGCTTGTGTTTCTTCGCGCATGCGGTCAAAGCCGGTGTGTGTGGCGCAAATTTCGACCCCAATATCATCGGCGATTTTTCGCAAGTCACTGGGGGCGATGGGGCCAAAACCCGAAACTTGCATGGCATCGTAACCGATATCTTTGACTTTTTGAATCGATTGGGCAATGCCTTCTGGGGTTTTGGTAAAATCGCGAACCGTATACATTTGTGCGGCAATCATGGTCATTCTGAGACTCCTTTGAAAATTGAAAAAGCAGATTACATGGGGTCGGTGGCAGGTCGAAACGCGGAAAATTGCACCTTGCACCGTTTTTTTGACTTGAGGCTTTTCGATCTGAGACTTGTGACTGATTTTGTCTTACTTTTATAATACCATGCAGAAGGCATTGAGGCCAGTACTTTTGACGTATGAAAATCGCTGGCCTTTTTGGTTATGAGCCTGTATTTTAGGGACTCATTATCTGACCATTTGTTTTTTATTTGTTTGGGGGTATTGTATGTCGAATTTAGGGAATTTGACGGGGCAACAAGAGGCGCGCAATCAGGCCTTATTGGGCGGTACGAAATTTTTGGGCGATCGGATTACGTCTGAAGTGTTGCCGTTGCAAATAGATATTGCAACAACAGATGTTCTGGGTAAGACCGATAATTTGGCGTTGACCGCATTGCAAATTGATGCGGCAACTGTCGCGGTCCGATCTTTGGCCTCGTTGGCCGAAATTGGCGAATTGGATCACTTGGGTGGTGGTTTGGAGTTGATTCCTGGGCTGTTGATGAGTTTGGCTGTAACAGATTATGACCAGGTCACGTATACGATTGAACATGCCCATACGAGCATTGGCTATTTTTCGGCATTGGCGGCCTATGGGTTTGTGGATGCCGATGAGGTGGTGACAGGGTTTCGTCGTGGTTTGGATTTTCCGGGGCATGTGGCCTGGTTGCCTGGTGGTACGCAATTAAATGGGGGGCGTTTGGGTGTGATGGTTCCGGTGGCTGTGGGGCAAGCTTTGGGCAAAAAGGCACATCATGATCGGGCGTGGGTGATTACCCATTGTGGTGATGCCGGATGGATTTCGGGTCAAGCTTTGAATGGGTTTAATGGGGCGGCGACACAAGGCGCACCCATTACGTTTGTGATGCATCGCAATGGTATTCAGTTGTCAAGCAGTACGGCCAACCTGATGGATGTGGACCCGCGCCCTATTGTGTCTTCTTTGGGTGTTGAGATCTTGGAGATACCATCGCTGCATGACAATGCGGCTTTGTATGGTGCTTATCGCGAGGGATATCGGTTGGCACAAGCGGGTAAACCCAGCTTGATTTATCCTGTGGGGTATTCGGGTGAAGAGACAACCCTTTCGGCATTTGGAGAACGGTATGGTGTCATGGCCGAATTGGAAGCTTTTGCGGCCAAAAATGACGTGCCGATGGATAAGGTTGTTTGGGTTCCGGGTTCTTTGATGAGTTATCGCGATGTGGAACCGATGTTTGAATGTGTGTTTTTGGTCAATGATTTGCCAGGTGGCAAAAATCATCACGATGGCAGTATGAAAGGCCGCGATCAAGCGACGGTATTGTCTGGGCCGATGTTTCAGGCTACAGAGGAACAGGCTGCGGCATTGGATGCGATTCGGCAAAAGGGCTCGCGACAGGTTGTGACAACCGCGCGGCCTGCACCCGGCAGTGAAAATTTGGTGATTCCAGCAGAAAAGCTCACGGATGTGTCATTGGCCAAAGACAAGGCCAGCCCACGCGATGGGGCTTCGGTGGCCTATGCATTGGTGGCCGAGTCTTATCCTGATCAGGTGTTTGTGGTGAGTTGTGATTTAGATCCTTCTACCAAACTGTCTGCGGCGCGTGCGCACTTGGCGGCCAATCATCAATTTGAAATGAGCATTGAAGAACAAGTGGCGACTTTGATGGCCAATGGTTTGGCGATGAGCTCGCACCAACCTCAGTTGAATGTGGTGTCTACGTTTGCCGCATTTTTTGAGGGCATTGCGCGTGAAGGGTTTGATATGTGGCAGTATCAACGCAATTTGAATGGCATAAACGAAGGCTTGAACGTGGTGTTTCACTTGTCTCATGTGGGGGCTTGTACGGGTCGGGATCATTTTTCGGGTTGGGGGTTGGATTGGATTAATGTGGCACTGACGTATTTGCCGTATTTGCATCGTTTCTATGCGCCTTGTGATACGCGGTCTGCATTTTTGGCGGTGAAGGATATGGCGGCCTATTATGGCGGGCATATTATTGGTGTGCCGCGTGATTCGGATTTGCCTGTTTTGCAAAAGCAAGATGGATCGGGGCCGTTGTGGGCACCTGAAGATGCATGGGAATCTGTGACGACCTATCGTCAAACAGAGGGTGCCAAACATGCAATTTTGGCATTGGGCGCACCGGCATTTATGGGTGGTGATGCAGCAGAAATTCTCAATGGAAAGGGCATTGCAACGGATGTTTATGTTGTGAATGGTTTGCCAGTTTCTGAAGGCGTGTTATCGGATGTGATTGGCAAATATGACGGGGTTGTTACCATTGAGGATGGTAAGATTGGCACACCTGAAACAGGTTTGCGTGGGTTTGCTGGTTTGGTCGGGTCTGCGGCATTGGTGCGAGGGATTGCACACGCGCATGTGGGCATTACGGACCCACGTATTGCACCTTCTGTAGGTATGGCGGAAACGTGGGCACATTTTGGTATTACAACAGAAGCATTGGTGGAAGCTGTAGAGACAATCAATGGATAATGGTTAATGACTCACTCTGCTCGTGAGCTTATGGTTGACGATGGATCATTAAAACCTCTGGGGTGAACGTATTTGTTCGCTTCAGGGGTTTTTTGTTTGGGAGATATGAAGCACGTCTCTTAAAAGATGCGATAACTGAGTGCTACGTTGAAGCTTTGACGAAAGGGTGTGCCTTCTGATTTGATAAATTGTTCTGATATTTTGAGGATGATTTTATTTTCAATAAAAAAGTTGAAATCGACAGACGAGGTCATGCTTAGTTTTGCATCATTCAAATGTTTTTTGCTTATGCGAAACGTGTTGGCTGTGGTAAAAGCGATTTTGTTGGTGATTTCATAGATAAAATCGGTGTTTTGTGTCACGGTATATTCACGCCCAAAATCGTTTTTGAATGGTGTGTCAAATTTTAACTCGGTATTGACTTGTGTACTCCAATTGATAGGACGAGAATAACGGAAGTTAAAGGCCATGGCAGGATCCTTGCGTTTTTGTCCCTCTTCGGCAGTGAACACTTCCATTTGTACACCGACATTGATGTCCCATCCAAAGAAGCGGTCGTTGATTTGCTCTTGGGTGAGTACTTCGCGCATACGCAGCAAACCAATGGCACCAATTTTATCCAGCACAAGACTCGTTCTCGTAATTTCGTTGCTCATATCTTCGTACCAATAATTTTGATAGCTGCGGTCATCGTATAAGTCGCGGTATTCATCTTCCTTGTCAATGATGTGTCCCAATTCAACCATTGTTTCTTTGGGTAGAAGATCGGCAAGGATCCCTTCTTTATATAAAAAGTCTTCAATGCGTACTGCCTTACGAAGAGGCGTTGCATCGATAAAACGGCCATATCCCAAACCCAATGTGATGTTGGTTTGAGGGCGATCAAAATCTTTGCGATATTGGAAGTTGGGACTCAACGAATAGAAGAATTTGTTGGTTTCTTTGAAATATTTTTGAACTTGAATTCTGAAATCTGATGCGAAGGTGCCTGTGCGATTGCCCGAGGATTCTCGGTTGTAAGATGCAGAACCCAGAAAGTCGAAAGAATAGGCATAAGGTAATGAGTTATAGAATTTCTTATAGACGATGCCTGCATCACCGCCTTCAACAAGCACCTCCTCTCCTTCGGTTACATAACTGAAACTTAGGCCATCAATGCGTAAATTGGTTGATTGACTAACGGGCACGCTGTAGTCGGTCACCGAAACATTTTGTGCCCAAGTAGGTGATAACAGTGCAGCAATGAGTAGTCCACATTGTGCAAGTGTTCGAATGAACGTGTGTTTTGTGCCCATCTGTTGCCTCCGCGTTATTGCCGGAGCACCCGGCAAGTGTTTCCTAATTAATGTATCTGTTGTTGTTTTTTGAATCGATTGATTTAGGTGCTTAAACTTGATCTTTTGAAACACATGGTTTGTCATAGGTCCCCCACTTTTAGGGATTGTCCAGCATAAAGTCAGGTATCATTTCTACATGATCTGGTCTTGGAATAATAAAGGTGATGTCGTCATAGTCAGCTTTGACAAAGGTTTCGGTATTATTGGAATCTGTCAACACGCCTAAAACATCTACTGGGCGTGGGTTACCACCGAATAAACGGACGTAATCTTCGTAAGCGTTGACTTCTTCCCACACCCATTTGCCTAAGTTTTCTTTGCCACTGCGCAAGACAATGACATATTGTCCTCTGCTTTTGATGATGGTGCCAACGGGTAATGTTTCACTCCAAATGTATTTGAGTGATTTAGCAGACAGATTGGTGCCAAATACCAAACGCATAGCGGCTGCGCTGTCGTTGGTATCGCTTTCTCGCTCATCAGAGCCCGATGGCAAGTTGTGAATGCGCCATCGCCATCGTAATTTTTGGTACAAACGAAGGTTGGCATTGCTTTCTCGGCCTCGGCGTTTAATGATCGCTTTGCGACCGAAGTTGACAGCATCGCCTTTGATTTGGGCCGCGAGATAATGGTTTTCGCCTTCTTTTTGAATTTTGTAGTAGACTTCTGCTTTGGGAGTTTTGCTATATATCCAACCCGAACGTCCTTCCCATATGTCTTCTGGATAAGTATTGAGATATTTGGGATATTCAAACTCATCAAGCACATGTGTGGAGTCGCCGGAAGGAGTGACCCATTTAAGTGGTGGTTGATTTGGGTCTGGTTCGGACGTCAGGTCGATGGGATCAATTTTTGCGGTTGGGGCTTTGAGAGAATCTTGGCGCAGTATGGCAGGTTGGATTGATTTTTGGGGGGTAGATACAGCTTGTGTGGGACCAGGATGTGTTTCGGCTGCGGGTAGGGGCCACACATAGGCAAGCAGATATACGATGCCTAAGACAAACCCTAATAAATAGGTTTGGAAGGTGTGTTTTGCGCTTAAAAATGTGGGGCGGGAAATTCGCATAGAGAGAAACGTAAGCAAATAAGATATTTAGGTAAACGAAAATAATAGTTTTCCGCGGGCCAGAACAGTCTTTGATACGGATGTTTTGATGATTTTGATGTGATCTGGATCACATGGTTGGACATTTGGTAGGTATAAGGTGTTTCATATAAAAGATAAACGGGAAGCCAACCATCGACTTCCCGTTTGTTTTTGAGATGCCAAATAGTCTTATGTTTCTTCATTTTGTATGAAATACTTGCCTGGATACAGGGTGTTTTCATTTTCTGTGGCTACGGCAAAATGAAAACCGTCTCGGGCTGCTGCGCCGCCATAATTGCCATGTTTGTCAATGGCGATGTAGGCCATTTGAAACTTTTGGGATGTGGGCACGCGTTTGATGAGGTGTTGGACCACGGTTTCGCAGGCTTCTTGGGGTGATTTGCCTTGGCGCATGTGTTCGATAATGGCATAAGAACCACAGGTACGGGCGATTTCTTCGCCTTGGCCTGTGGCTGCTGCCGCACCCACTTCGTTGTCGGCATAGAGGCCACTGCCAATAAGGGGTGAGTCGCCCACGCGGCCTGGTAGTTTGAAGGCGACACCGCTGGTGGTGCAGGCTGCGGCAATGTCACCGTGTGTATCTATGGCAATCATGCCAATGGTGTCGTGTGCGTCGGTGGGTTTGTTGGTTTGTTCGGTTTTCCATTTTTGCCAAGCTTCGTGGGCTGCGTCGGTGAGCATGTTGCATTCTTGGAAGCCTTGTTCTTGAGCAAATTTGAGTGCGCCTTGGGCTGTGAGCATGACGTGGTCGGTTTTTTCCATGACGAGGCGTGCTAGGGCGGTTGGGTTGATGATGTTTTTGAGACCGGTGACTGCGCCATAACCGAGGGTGCGCCCGTTGATAATGGCAGCATCTACCTCTACTTCGCCTTCGGCATTGGGGTATCCACCATAGCCTACGCTTTTGACTTCGGGATCTTGTTCGGCAACGGCGACACCTGCAACAACGGCGTCGAGTGCTGTTCCGCCAGATTGAAGGATTTCATAGGCGGGGAGATTGGCTTTTTGGCCAAAGCGCCAAGTGGAGACGACGATGGGGATCATGTATTTCCTTTTAGGCTGAGGTCGGCGATGAGACCAAAGTGATCTGAAGGGTATAGGTCGTTTGGGTTGGGTTGGTCTGCGACGCGTTGACAAGAGATGATTTGGCCCCCGTTGTTTTGAGGGGGTTGTGCAAAAATGTAGTCGATGCGATGGGCTTTGCGTTTGTCGTGGTTCCGATCGCGTAGATACGTGTTTTCGGAACTGAATGTGAAACCGGGGTCGTTTGGGTTTTGTTGTGCCCATGTGTCGATTAAGTTGGCTGTTTCTGTGATGTGGCGAATAGGTGTTTGGTCGGGCGTGTCGTTGAAGTCGCCTACTAAGATGGATGGCACGTTCCCTGTATATTTTTTTACATAGGCCGTAATTTCTTGGGTGGTTCGGATGCGTCCTTTTTGGCTGAGGGAGAGGTGGGTGTTAAAGAAATTGAACGCACCGGCTGGGGTTTGGATTTGGGCGCGTAGGACGATGCGTTGGTGGTTGTCTCGGTCATCTGTTGGGTCGACGGATAGTTTGATAAAGCTGGATGCTTGGATGGGGAGGCGGGAGAAAATGGCGAGGCCTTCCCATTCGTCTTTTTCTGGGTTGCGTTGTGCGGGTTGATAGATGTAGGTGTAGTCGGGTAAGTGTTCGGCGAGTTGTTGGGCTTGGTTTTTGTTGTTGTCATTTTTTTGGCCACTGTGGCGGATTTCTTGGAAGCCGATGATGTCTGGGTGGTGCTCTTTGATGGTGTTGGAGATGAGTTGGCGGCGGGTTGGCCATGGGTTGTTGTAGTTCCAGATGTTGAGGGTGCAGACTCGGAGGGTGTTGGACATTTGGGTTCCTTATTTAAAAACGTTTTGGAGGGGTATTTTGTTTTGGAGGTTGAAATAACATTTGTTGCTCGATTTGCCTACGGCGTCCTACTTTCTTTGAACACCCAAAGAAAGTAGGCAAAGAAATGTGCCACTGCGTGGGGTTTTAATGAGCTCCAGTGTTTTTATGGGGGAAGGCCACCCTCACCTGCCCGCGCAGTTCCCACACCCCACCTCGTGTTCCACACGCCCCTCACATCCCCCAACACCACACACCAACTGCACAACGGCCCACACCACCGGTGGGCGGGATTCACGTTTTGAGGTGTGTTCTTTTAGGATCATTTCCATCATACCAACTGTGCAACGGTGGTTGGTATGGGTGTTATGAGCCATTGATTGCGGCGCGGGTGCCGGGTAGGTCGAAGCAGGCGTATTGGTTGTCGTGCATGAGGCTTGTGGCAATTTGGATGGCTTGGCTTTCGGTGAGGTGGCCATCGTTGATTTCGGACTGTAGGGTGTGGGTGAACCAGTGACGGGCTTGGATGGCGTAGGCGGTTGCGCTGGTGGGCCAGCCGGTGTCGCCGCCAAAGACGAAGAGTTTGTTTAGGGGGGCGGCGTGGAGGTAGCTGCGAACGAATTGGGATGAGGCATAGGGGTTGATGGACCAGGCCCAGCAGAGGTCGACGTAGACGTTTTGGTAGTGTTTGGCAAGGGCGACGATTTCTTCGCTGTAGGGGTAGGCGATGTGCATGAGTACGAAGCGAGCGTCGAGGTATTTGGCTAAGAGGCCGCAGAGGTTGCCTGATTTGATGCGGCTAACGGGCATGCGGTTGTTGCCGGCGTAGTAACCTGTGTGGAGTTTGAAGGGGAGGTTGTGTTTGATGGAGAGTTCTACGCCGCGTGCCCAACACCAGTCGCCGAGGCAGAGTCGTAGGGCTTCTGAGGTGTTGTTTTTGGAGCCGATGACGGCATGAAGGGCGCGGGTGGCTTCGCCTTTGGAGCGTTCTTGCCAGTTGAGGGTGCGGCTGTAGGCGTGTTGGGCTTTGACGGCGATGGCGCAGGGGGCATATTTGTCGAAGATGGCTTCCATTGCATTTTGCAGGGTGTCGATGTCGGTGACGGTGATGCCGGTTTCTTGAGCAATGGCTTCAACGTCGATGTTGCCGTTGCAGAAGCCTTGCCAAGAGAGGTCGTAGAGGAAGAAGTCGGGGCCGGATGCGTCGGGCACACAGGGCCAGCAGAAGTCGTCGGTTTGGATGTGGTCGATGTTGGCCACTTCCTGTAGGAGTTTCAGGCGTCCACCGGGTTGGCGCAGTTCGGTGAGTTTGGGTTTGGCCGATTCTAAGGCAGAGGGTGTGATTTCGTCAATGCCGTAGATTTTGGAGGCGATGAGGCGCACGGCTTCGCCATAACCGGTGAATTGGATGGCTTCCCAGGCTTTTTGGACGCCGCTGAAGCGGTCTGCGAGATCGGGGTTGTTGGCGTCCATGAGGTTGTTTATGGCTTTGCCTGTGGCACCTGCTGAGCGTAGGTCGGCGGGTACGTAGTTGGAGAAGAGGTCTTGTAAGATGTCGGGGCCGTTGTCGGTCCATTCGTGTTCTTTTTTGAGGTGTTCGTGGGTGTCACAAAGGGGTGTGTCTTGGATGTGTTGAGCGAGGTCGGTGGCCATGGGTATCTCCTGAATCGGTGGGGATTGAGATAAGATTTGGAGCGCACAAGATAGGGTGCATAGGATGCAATTGCCAGTGTTTTTTCATTACGGAATATTGGCCATCAAACCTTTCCACGCATGAGGAACGACCTTGTTCACATCCCTACCAAAAAGAGGTGTATGGGATTTGACCCTTTTGACCACTATACCAGAAAAGACACCCCTCTGCATTCATTTCTAATCGAACAAAGAGGCTACGAGTTGAGTCTCGTAGCCTCTTGTTTTATTGTGTGAAGAAATTAGTCCCTCAGTTTCCACTTCAAGTACACATTTTTATCCAATGATAAGAAACTTATTTGAGTGGATAACTTGTGAGCACATAATCCTGACCCGTTGCGTGGCAGCCAAAGCACATGGGTACGCCGTTGCCAGCCGCTACAGGTTTGTCGCCTTTGGTGGGGCTTGTGACTTCGTACCAGAACCATCCGTTGCCTTGGTCGCTGTCTTTTTGCGTTTTTACCATCACGGCCCATCCTTGGAGAGTGCTGTTGGCGTCGTACATTTCTTTTACCACAGCTGAGCCTGCAGGGTGTGTTTTGTTTCCCGCACTGAGTGATTGATCCAATCGGTTATTGAGATAGACTTGTACGGGTAAACCGTATTTTGTGTGTGGGCCACGTGAAGGGTGTAGAGCAGATTCGTGAGCGGTGAATTGTTTGTAACTACCTTTTTGAAGATATTTAAACAGGTCCTCTGCATTTGTAGGGACTTCGGAATCCACTTTTCCGGCGGGGCATTTGCTTTTGAACCCCTCTCTAAAGCACCTTCCATGCTTGCTGCAATTTTTTGAAACTCAGGTGCTTGGGCGTTCATGCTACGACCTCCGTTTTGCCCTCCTTTAGCGGCACGCAGTACGGGATAATATTGGGTAAAGACAAAGTCATCCATCGCTGAAGCGGCATGGCAGGTATTGCATGACGCGGTGGGAAAAGCCGTTGCCGTTTTTGCCAAGGGATAGGAATGCCCAAAGCTGAAATAAGCCCAGTTGCCTGGCTCGTTCTTGAAGTGATGGGCGCCTTTAATGGTGGCCTCTAAGCCGACGAAGTCTCCCATAAAATAACCATTGCCGCTGACGGCTTGCTTTGCACCGACCAAAACGAGTTCTTTGACAATAATGGTTCCATCTTGGAAATTGCCCGTCATTTTGTAATGGGCAAAATCTTTGGGGTGGATGTAGACGTTGTGAAACTCGGGGAACGCGGCTTCGGGTGGGTTCATGTCGTTGGGGGTTAGTGGGGTGCCCATATAGACCACTCTCTATACCCTTCGGGGCGAATTAGATTTCCTTCTTTGTCAAAGGCATACTTTTTACCTTCGGCATGGGTTTGCCCAAATGTTAACAACAGGGTCAACAGCGCCACTATATAGGCGACGTAAGGTATTGGTCTTTTAGATTGCAATGAAATCCTCCTTTAGGTAGAATTAAGTGTTCCGTTCACATTGGCGTATGTTTTTTGCTGATTGCGGAACTCAGGGGTTTGCCTGACTTTAGCTAAAGTACATTAAAGCCATTTGCGTTTAAAGGTCTCATAGGTTCAAAAACATGACTGATCAACTCAATTTGATTTATTCAAACACCGTGGAGGAGATATTTGCCAATTTGCATCTGCGGGGGACGATTTTCTTTCGTTCAGAGATGGCACCTCCGTGGGGTATGCACTTAGCGCGTTTCCTCGTTTTCACGTCTCCATCAAGGGAGGCTGTGTCATTGGTATTTCGGGGCAAGAAGAAGTTGTGCAGGTTGAAGAGATGGAAATTGCGATGCTTGGACAGGGAGAGGAACATTGGATTGTCGATCGCAAAGGACGTGATCTTATACCTTCTGAAAAAGCCGGTGAAGCTTGTTTACAAGGTGTGCCTCTTTTCCAAGAGGGACCCAAAACCAATAAGCTCATTTGTGGGCTGATGCGTTTTGACGCCACTGTTAATCATCCCATTCTTCATTCGTTTCCCAAAGTGTTGCATCTGTCTAAAATCAATGCCTCCTCTGCTTTGTGGCGGATTGCTGAGACCATTGATGCAATGGCGGATGAAGTGGGGTCAAAACCAAGCGCGGTGATGGATCGCCTCACTGAGGCGTTGTTCATTGAAATTATCAAGACGTATACTGCCGACCAAAAACCTGTTGGGTTCTTTGCTGCACTGAAAGATCCACGCCTGAGTCAAGCTCTGGCACATTTGCACAATGATATTCAAGAACCTTGGACGATTGATATGCTTGCTCAAAAGGTGGGTGTGTCGCGTTTGAGCTTGGTGCGCCAATTCAATACTACAATTGGTATGGGACCGATACAGTATTTGAGTCAGTGGCGTATGATTCGGGCTAAGGAGATGCTGAGTAACTCAAATGCGTCCCTTGATCTTATTGCAGAGCAAGTTGGGTTTGCGTTGGCTCAGAGTTTTGCACGTGCTTTCCGGCGTCAGTTTGGCATTAGCCCGGGGTATCTTTGGAAGGTTCGCTCGTAAGATTTGTGTTACCTTGGGCGTAGGGTGCCGAGTTGAAATCTACGGGGATCACCGAGGCGTTGAGCGAGGTCTTTTTCTGTCCAGTCGGTATGGGTGAGGACCCAGTCGATTTCGTTGGCGAGGGGGTTGTCGAAGATGCCTGGGTCGTCAGCGGAAATGACGAGGTTGACATTGGATTTGAGGAAGGTGTGAATGGGGTGATGAGCGGGATTGGGCACGCCGCCGATACGGAGATTGGAGGTGGGACAGGTTTCGATGACGGTGCTGAGTTGGGTGAGGTGGTTTAAAACGAATTGTTGGCGTTTTTGGATGTCTTGGAGGCGTTGGGTATTGTAGGGGCGTTCGTTGTGTTCATCGGGCGCTTTATTTTTTAGGGTTTGTTGTTCGGCTTGTAGGGTGTTTGTGTCGATGGTGATGCCGTGGGCGATGAGTTGGGTTGCGTGGGTGAGGTCGTAGGTGATTTGGTCGAGGCGTTCGCTGACCAGTTCTTGGACGTGGGCGTTGGGGCGTCGGGTGATGGCGATTTCTGAGGGGAGGCCCAGGGCCGTGGCGTGGCCGAGGCGTTTGACGCCCATTTCGGCGATTTCGTGGCACCAGCGGATGGCGCTTTCGAGAGATTTATCGAAGTAGCTTTCGCCGACGTGGTAGACGATGTCGAGGGCGCGTTGGGGATTTTTTTGGTTGTCTTGGTGGACGCGTTCGAAGAAGGTGCGTTTGTCTTTGGGGGGGAAGCCTTCTTCGAAGTGGGAGAAGTCTATGCCGATGATGGTGGGGATGAGGTTGGGGTTTTCGGTTAGGAGTTCTTGTACCCATTCGTAGTCTTGTTCGGCGGCTGAGCGACGGAGGCTGATGATGTAGCGGGCGGTGATGCCGTTTTGGGAGGCGTTTTTGAGGGTGGTTGCATATTTGTGGTGCATGGAGATAAATTGGTCGTGTGTTTGCTCGCCGCCTCCGCAGCGGTATTCGATGAAGTTGATACCTTCTTTGATGTGTTGATCGACGGTCATTTGGATTGATTTTGTGATCATGTCTTGGTGGGGGGCTGGGTGTCTTAGGAGGCAGATGATGAGGTTGAATTTGGCTTGGAAGCGGCCGAAGTCGCCGCCGTCTTTTTGGGTGTAGATGAAGTGGTTTTTGAAATTGTCGAAACCTTGGGTTGGGTCGGCGAGGGCGTTTTGGTAGAGGGTGATGGGGTCTGGGTTTATGCCGTAGGCTTTTTCGTAGGCGTCGGTGAAGAGGGTCCAGTCGACGTTTTTGTAGATGTCACGGCCGAGTTCGAGGAGGTCTTGGGCGGTGAGGCAGCCGCCGGGGTGGACGTGGAGTTCGCAGGTTTTGTTGGGGTGGAGGGGGTTCATGGTGGGTCCTTTTAGGATGGGTTTTGGGGGAGAACAATAAAAGATGGATTATGTTTTTTGTTTGTGTTGCCTTCGGCGACCTACTTTTCTTGTAACACCACAAGAAAAGTAGGCAAAAGAAGGGTGCCACTGCGTGGGGCTTTTAATGAGGTTCAGTGTTTTTACGGGCGGAGACCACCCTTACCAGCCCGCGCAGTTCCCGCCCTTCCGCGTATTCCATACGCCCCTTCCGCACACACCCAACTGATGTGTACGGAAAAAAGTGGACACACCAAAGAGTAATAAAAAATCTACGTGACGTAAATGTGAAGCTTTTAAGAGTGGATGGTGAGATATAATTGTGTTGAGGAATAATTATTGAGTATAATAACCTTTATGCTCAATATTTACCACTGTGAGATCTCATTTTAACCCAATTTGACTTGGGTGATAGTGGCCGAATTTGTCATTATACTGAAAAAGGGTGAAACCGATGGTTTCACCCTTTTTGTTTTCTATTTGGAGGCTGTGAAGCTCCCCCGTTTGAGTGGACAGGGAGTTAAGGGGGAATTTCACCATGTAACGACACTACTTTTGAGCGAATTACAAAGCAAACAGTGGCTTAATCGTGTGTCCATTTTTTCCGGTACATATCACTTTTGAACAGTTGTTGAATTTTGATTCTGATTTGTTGAAACATGTGCGAGACAGTGCAGGAGAATCAACCTTGCCCGATGATGTTCAGATTGGTGCGTGTGATCGTTCGACCAAAGCTTTGGTGGGTATGCGGCAGAACTTTGAGGCTCAAGGGCTTGTCGAGGAAATTGATCATTGGGAAGATGATGCAGAGCAACTTGGAAAACTTGAGGCGGGAAGATTTCAAATTATGATTTCTAATCCGTCATATGGCATATGGAACGGAAGCGTTAAATTGGCTCGCCAGACATATGAGCTTGTTCCAAAGGTGGCTGCTGAAAAAGGGATTGATGAAATTGTGATGGTGACACCTGATGATGAATGGTTGATTGCATGTGCAGAGAAAGCAGGTTATCACTTGACTGATAGGATTCCTTTTATGCATGGCGATCTTGAAAATAGGATGGTTCGTCTCGCGTTTGATTCATCTGATATGATTTTGTAACAACAACGATTCTTGTTGCTTGGCCTGTTGCTTATTATGCCCTGATACAGTGGCTGTAAGATTTTGCTTATCGTGTTGAGATGGGGATTTTGCCTTTTATCTTAGGTGGTTTTCTTACGTTGGTGATTGCGATGTCTGCGGTGAGTTATCAGGCCTGGAAAGCGACAAATCGTCCACAAAATCGGATCAACGCCACTTTGCCTCTATTTGCTTTTGAGGTCGGGCGATGATATAGCGTGCATTATAATTTAAATTTGCCATATTATATGGATAAGGCAAAACCATTGTCTATGATCACATTACGCCAACCCCAAACCTCTGGCTCAAAACCCGATGACGCATCCCATCTCTAAGATCGATTTTTCCCTCACCCCCCGGATTTTCAAGCTTGCGATTCCGGTGATTGCCACTGCCCAGATGGACAACGTGGTCGGCATTGCCACGCTTTATATGGTCGGTAAACTCGGACCTAGCGCCATTTCTACCGTCGGCATTTCTTGGCAGATCATTGTGGTCATTATGGTTACGATGATGGCCATCACCACAGGCACCTTTGCCCTGGTCGCTCAGGCCATTGGGGCGGGTTCGGCCAGAGATGCCAGCGCCATCACCAAACAAGCCATCACCCTGATGTCCATCTTGAGCGTCGGCATCAGCCTTTTTGGCATTGTCGCCACCCCCACCATGCTCACCTTCCTTAGCGTGCCCCCCGATGTTGCCGATCTGGCCAAACCCTACCTCGAGGTTTTTTTCGCCAGTCTGATTCTCATCGCCCTCACCTACACCCAAATGACCTGCTTCTATGCTGCTGGCAATACACGCACCCCGCTCTACATCATCTTGATCACCAATGTGATCACCATCATCGCCAGTTACGGGTTCATCTTCGGCGTCTGGGGGCTGCCAACTCTGGGCGTGGTCGGCTCGGCCTATGGCATGATTGTCGGTCGAGTCCTCAGTGTGGCCTTCTTCTTCTGGGCCCTTTACAGCGGCCGCTTCGCCATCACCTTGTTGCCCGACACGTCTTATCGTCTCAACCGGGACCTGGCCGGGCGCATCCTCAAGATCGGCATTCCTGCCGGACTACAGGGTCTGTTCCGAAACGGATCGGGTTTGATCTTTCTCAAGTTTGTTGCCCTCACAACCGCCTCCACTGCTGCATTGGCCGCCTTTTCTATTGGCAACCAGGTCGAACGCGTGGTTCGCCGAACCTCCCTCTCCTTTGGCACCGTAGCTACCACCCTTGTGGGTCAGAGCATTGGCGCCAAAGACCCCGATGAAGCCGAACGCAGAGGCTGGACCACGCTGGTCATCTCAATTCTGTCTCTGGCTCTTATGGGCCTTCCGGTGATCTTCTTCGCCTACCCCACTATGGCTCTCTTCACCGACGCCTCCGACGTCATTGCAATTGGCGTCCTCTATCTTTATGCCATCGCCCTGTCCGAACCCTTCATGTGTGCTGCCACCACCGCAGGAGGGGGCTTGCAAGGCGCTGGCGATACCGTCCCCGCCCTCGTTTATACCCTCGTCTCCCAGTGGCTCATTCGCCTGCCCGCCGCCTACATACTCGCCTTCCCATTAGGTTATGACACCACCGGCCTGTGGATCGCCTTGGTCATCTTCAGCGCGCTCCAGGGCATTCTCACAGCTCGGAAATTTTTAAAAGGAGAGTGGAAAACACGACGGATCTAGAAAGCCGCCGTTGAAGACGGGAAACAGCTGTCAGGCGTGTGGTTATTCTTTTTTTTGAACTACCCAGAAAGTTGACGTACCGTGTTTGAAAAGGCAGGGTCCAAACCCGTTTGATTTTATATAGAGGAGGTTTCCGATGGATCGAGACGCGATGAGTAAAGAAGAGAATTATTGCTTTGACGTCGCTGGTTATTTGCACATCCCAGGCGTTTTGAGCCCGGGTGAGGTGAATGCGCTGAATCGGGCGCTGGACGAAGGGGGTCAGGCCGATGGGATGCTGGGGTGGTCTGCTGGATTGCGGGATCCGTTTCGAGATTTGTTGGTGCAACCCCAACTGGTATGGTATCTCAATCAGATTATCAGTCATGGTTTTCGTTTGGACCGCCAGCCTGAACTTTTGTGCGATGAGACGTATGATGTGACTGCTCCACTGGTGGGGGGCAATGAACCCAGGATTCCGGCCCGGGCATATTATTTCCAAAATGGTCGTCGCTATTGTCAGTCGGTGCGGGCAATTTGGGCGCTTGCAGATGTGGAAGAAGGTGATGGCGGATTTGTGTTGGTGCCCTGCACGCATAAGGTAAATGTGGAGACGCCAGATGATGTTGCCACCGGTGAAGACGATATGGGTTTGACCTTTCAGCCAGCGATGAAGGCCGGCGATTTGTTTTTGGTGGCCGGTACGGTGTTGCAAGGCGTGCGGCCCTGGCAGGGTGCGGGACCCCAGCGTTTGCTGAGTTATGAATATGTGGGCCGAGGGGCAATGCAGTCAGCGGGAACGGGGCCCATGGTACAAGAAGATCCGTCACCTGAGTGGCATGAAGAGATCACCCCGGAGCAGCGGGCGTCGCTTTACCGACCGGATTATGCCTATTCAACACCTCCGCCCGTGATTGTGACAGATGGGAAAACGGTGAAGGTGGATGACACTCGGAAGGTGTTTCATCCGGCGTTTTATAGCCGAGATCTGAATTCTGGAATTGATGAGAAGGAGTTTTATTTTTGGGAGTTGAATGGGTATTTGGTTTTGCGCGGTGTGATGGATAGCGCATGGTTGCAAGCGGCGAATGAGGCCGTTGATACGTTTGAAGATAAGATTGTGGTGGGCGAGGAACTTTCGAGGGGATTTGAGGCGCTGGCGGGGACGGGGCGGCCGACGCTGGGCGGATTGTTGACCCTTCCTGATCCTTATTGCGAGCCGTTTCGTCAGATGGTGTCACACCCAGTGGTGCAGCATCGGATTAATTGGATGGGTGGCAGTGGTGCTCGGATGAGTGGACCCACAGCATTTTGTTCGGTGCAGGGCACGTCGGGGCATTCTTTGCACGATGCTGGCGAGCCGATGTATCCACCTATGGGGTATCAGTTTCAAAATGGAAGAAGTTATTCGGAGGCTGTGACGGTGACGTGGCAATTGCGGGATGTGGCGCCGGACATGGGCGGGTTTGCGTGTGTTCCGGGCGCTCACAAGGCGAAATATGAAATGCCGCCGGGTGTGCGCGCGTGCGATGATCATATGGGGTTGGTGAAGCAGTTGGTGATGAAAGCAGGTGATGTTCTATTTTTTGCCGATGGGGCGATGACGCACGGGACTACGGCTTGGAAAAACCCGATTCCACGACGGGGTGTTTTGATCAAGTATTCGTCGCGGAGTTTTCATCGCAGTGGCGGTGAGATGGCGCATCCATGGAATCGGTGGGGGGATGATTTGGTAGCGGGGATGACCGATGCTCAGCTGGCAGTGATGCGAGGGACAGATCGGGATGCTCGGCAGGTGAATGTACCTCGGCTGGAAGTGACAGATGGAAAAGTGGATGTATCCTATGCACGGGGTTCGGCACTTTATGGTGGCGATGCACCCGAGAAACCTGTGGTGGATGTGATGAATGAACGAGCAGATCACCTAAAGGGTGAATAAGATGCCAGTGCATTAACTTCTCATAATCCATTCCATTCAGACCTGCCACATTTCCATTTTCTTCTCGTCCAGTTCAGCACCAAGCCGGGTTTCTCAAATGGGCGCAGGGTGCCGTTTTGAAATTGGAAGGGTTCTTTGCAGATGTCGTCTACCAGCAGCCCGGGGCTGATCAGGTCGGAGGGCACGGTGAGGCTTTTGGAGGCGACGGCAAGGTGGACGAAGGCCGCTGTGCCCGGCCCCATTTCGATGGTGCTGCCAAGCAGAGCAGGTACACCGGCAGTTTCGGCAACTTGGATGAGGCGGCTTCCGCGGAGGATGCCACCGGCTTGGGAAGGTATGTGCCTGTTTGAAAGGGATCGCGAATAATCGTGATCCCTTTTTGCTTTAAACTCAAAAAATCAGTATAATTATACACAGATCAAGATTGACATAGGTTATGAGGAGTAGGAGTTGATAATGAGTGAAATTTTTGAGCATGAACGCATTGTTTTAACACGCAATTTACCCGAACACAGTCTTTGTGAAGGTGATATTGGTACAATTGTACTTGTTCATCGTGATGGAGAAGGTTTTGAGGTTGAATTTATGACCTTGGATGGTGAAACAATTGCCGTTACAACTCTGATGGCAATGGATGTGCGTTCTATTGGTAAAAAAGAGATGGCACATGTTCGATCTTTGGGTTCTGTTTCCTGAATATCAATCTTTTTTATTTGGACCTGTGAAGATCGCTGTTTAGACGGGCTTATAAACATAAAAGGGATCGCGAATAATGAAATCGCAAAATATAACCCAGATGCAAGTCACGCAGATCGTTGAAAAATTGCATTACCTTTCACCAGAACGAATTCGAGAAGTTGAGGACTTTATTGACTTTTTGAAACAGCGAGAGGAAGATCGTAATTTGACACAAGCGGCAATGGCAACTTCTGAAGATGCCTTCAAACGCGTTTGGGACAATCCAGAAGATGCAGAATACGATAAGTTATAATTTCGGTGATATCATTCTTGTCCCGTTTCCATATGAATAGCTTTTTGCTCAAAGCGCAAAACCCCAGCGTAAATAGAAATAAATGTAAGTGTTATATTTACAATATGTTGTTTAATTTTTGTGAAGAAATTCACAACAGCAGTAATTTTACACGCGCGTGTAAAATTACTGCTGTTGTGTATCAGGTATTATTTCGCAAGGCAGCTTTAGTCTGTTAAAAGACTGTTACCAGTTGGTATAAGAGCCGTCGTCTCGCACAAATCCAGTGCCTTTTCCGTATGAATGTGCTTCGGCGTCTTTGGCAGCTTCTTCGTTAAATTCAATGCCAAGTCCGGGATCGGTTGGCACCAATAAGTGCCCGTCGGCAAAGGGCATTTGTTTGGGAAATACGTCTGTTAAAGAAGTCATCGGTGGTTTGGGTAATTCGAGCACGCCTACCAATGAAGACGACAAACACAGGTGTAAACAAGCAGCGGTAGCAACTGTTCCACCGGGTGCGTGAGGCGCTAAGTGGATATAGTGTGTTTCACACCACCCTGCGATTTTTTTGGCCTCTGTTAATCCGCCTACAATGCCCAGATCGACTCTGCAGTAATCCATTAAATCTTCTTCAATTACCTGCTGAAATCGCCACTCTCATCGCCGAGTACTTCTCGCACGGCTTTTACTTGCTCAATATTGTTCCACACTGAGTATGCATCCTTCAATGTGGCGTGGCGCTGTGGCATCGGATGCGTCTGTTTTGCGGTTGATGTAATAGGTGAGATAGATGACCCAATGGTGAAGGATGGATGATCCAATAGTGAAGGATGGATGAGAAAAGATGCTTGATTAAATGGGCAAGAACCGTTTTGTTTCTTCCTTTGCCGAGCGTAATATACGCCCATCATTTAAGATGGAAACGATAAAGTAAACTGGAGGCTGAGATGGCTGAGATGAATCGTCAAATTACGTTGGCTGCACGGCCCAAGGGTTTGCCAAAACCGACGGACTTTAAATTGGTTGAAGCACCGATGCCCGAAATAGGGGGTGGTGAGGTGTTGGTGAAAACACTGTATATGTCGGTGGATCCGTATATGCGTGGGCGTATGAATGAAGGGAGATCCTATGCACGTGGTGTGGAGATTGGTGAGGTGATGATGGGGGGTACGGTGGGTGAGGTGATAGAATCGACGTATCCTACGTTGCAACCGGGTGATATTGTGCAGTCACAAATGGGTTGGCAGGCCTATGGTAAGACGCTTGGGGCTGAGGTGCGCAAGATCGATCCTGAGTTGGCACCGATTTCAACCTCCTTGGGTGTTTTGGGTATGCCAGGATTGACGGCCTATTTTGGGTTGTTGGATGTGGCCAAACCGGAAAAGGATGAGGCGGTGGTGATCTCTGGTGCAGCTGGTGCGGTGGGATCGCTTGTGGGGCAGATTGCAAAACTGAAAGGGTGCCGGGCTGTTGGCATTGCAGGCAGCAGTGAGAAGGTGGCCTATATTGTGGATGAGTTGGGTTTTGATGGGGCGTTTAATTACAAAAAGGTGACTGATTATGGCATCGAATTAAAACGCCAATGTTCAGATGGGATTGATGTGTATTTTGACAATGTGGGCGGGCAAATTTCAGATGCCGTTTTCCCACATATGAATGTGTTTGGCCGCATTTCTGTGTGTGGACAAATTTCGCAATACAATTTGGCTTTGCCCGAACCTGCACCACGCATTATGTGGCATTTTATTGCACAGCGGTTGACGATGCGCGGATTTTTGGTGTTTGATTTTGCCGAGCACTATGGCAAAGCATTGAAAGAGATGGCAGGTTGGGTGCAGACTGGCAAGCTGAAATATCGCGAGGATATTTGGGATGGGTTGGAAAATGCGCCTGCGGCGTTTATTGATATGTTGCAGGGGGGTAATGTGGGGAAGCGGTTGGTGAAAGTTTCTTAATTTGATGCATTCATGAAAACCATTTGGAACCACAGATGGACACGGATAGAGACAGAGGGTTACATCGGTGCGCTGTCGGAATTGTGTGAGCCTCGAACATTTGTTCGGGGCTTTTTTTTGTTTGATTTTGAAAAAAGTTTAAACACTTTGTGTTTGGCAATCGTTATAGATGTGTAACGTGGTAAAAGTGACCTGGGTCTTAGGAAGGTTTGAGGTATGACGCCTGATTGACTGACAAAACGCAAAAGTGATGAGGGAAGTACTTTCCAAAACAACAAGATACGGCTATCCTATACTGAGATAAGTCATGACAAATATTTCAAA
>Ga0114999_10002426_pt1 | contig 24575 bp, 21 predicted proteins | sample ArcticOcean_MG_C_3_FD_89820 | JGI IMG/M metagenome (GOLD analysis project Ga0114999, IMG submission 89820) | Marine microbial communities from western Arctic Ocean - ArcticOcean_MG_CB8_126 | ecosystem: Environmental > Aquatic > Marine > Oceanic | place: Arctic Ocean: Canada Basin | collected...
CTAGACATCCAGATTGACCACTGACAGCGCGTTGCTTTCTATGAATGCGCGGCGCGGCTCAACCTGGTCGCCCATCAAAGTTGTGAACATTTGGTCAGCCCCTATTGCATCATCCACTGTAACCACCAGCATGCGCCGCACTTCCGGATCCATTGTGGTTTCCCACAATTGGGACGGGTTCATTTCGCCTGGCCCTTTATATCGCTGCATGTCTACCCCGCGCCGCGCTTCACTCAGCAGCCAGTGATAGGCCTCGGTAAAATAGGCAATGGCTTTGGTTTTGTCGCCGCGCTCAATGTAAGCCCCAGCCTCCAACAACCCGTCTAAGCGGTCTATCAAGGAGCCGACCACCTCGTAGTCCGGGCCGTGAAAAAAGCTATGCGGTAAGGTGGCCTGCTCAGTTACCCCTTTGAGCAATATTGATACGGTAGGTATGAAAGCTTGGTGTTCAGGATCGAGCTCAACGCTTACCGTGGGATTCGTTTCTCCGTCCGCCTCGAGCACCCCAATCAGCTCTTCGGCCCACGCGCTCATTGCTTCGTTCGAACCGAGCATCTCGGTGGTTACTTTGCCTACCTTGGTCAATGCTTCGGTTACTTCAAAAGGGTATTTGCGTCGCAGGCGCTGCAATCGCGTTACAACCGCTTGGTACTCTTGCATTAGTACCTCGAGTTGTTCGCCTTGAATCCCGGGCGCCCCCTCATTGACAAATAAGTTGGCATTCTGTAACGAGAGCTCCATAAAATAGGCATTGAGTTCCCCATCGTCCTTTACATAGCGTTCCTGACGGCCTTTTTTCAACTTGTATAGTGGCGGCTGTGCAATAAATATGTGTCCACGCTCCAATAACTCGGGCATTTGGCGAAAAAAGAACGTCAACAGCAGTGTCCTGATGTGCGAACCGTCTACGTCAGCATCCGTCATGATGATGACACTGTGGTAACGCAATTTATCCGCATTGAACTCATCGCGGCCGATCCCACAGCCTAAGGCCGTAACTAACGTGCCTACTTCTTGGGAACCCAGCATTTTGTCGAAGCGGGCTTTCTCGACGTTGAGAATCTTGCCACGCAACGGCAATATTGCTTGGGTACGACGGTCCCGGCCTTGTTTGGCAGACCCTCCCGCCGAATCGCCCTCCACAAGATATAGCTCCGACAACGCCGGGTCCTTTTCTTGACAATCGGCAAGCTTTCCGGGCAATCCAGCAATATCGAGCGCGCCTTTACGGCGCGTCATCTCACGGGCTTTGCGCGCGGCCTCACGCGCCCGAGCGGCATCAATCATCTTTTGTACGACCGATTTGGCATCTTGTGGATGCTCATCCAGGTATTCGCCAAAGTACTTGTTGAGCTCCTGCTCCACCGCAGTTTTGACCTCACTAGACACCAGCTTATCTTTGGTTTGTGAGGAGAACTTTGGGTCAGGCACTTTGACTGATACAACCGCGGTTAAGCCTTCCCGGGCATCATCGCCGGTGGTTGCGATCTGTGCCTTTTTTACTAACCCTTCGCGCTCGATGTAGCCGTTGAGCGTTCGCGTCAAGGCGCCACGAAACCCCGCCAAATGAGTGCCTCCGTCGCCTTGCGGGATGTTGTTGGTATACGCATAGACCTGTTCTTGGAAGCTGTCGTTCCATTGCATCGCGACTTCTACGCCAATGCCATCGGCACGATCGGTCGAGATAAAGTGGAATACGTCATTTAGTTCGGTCTTGTTTTGGTTGAGGTATTCGACGAACGCGCTGACCCCGCCCTCGTAGTAAAACCCCTCGGCACGTCCATCACGTTCATCCAGCAGGTTAATTTTCACACCGGAATTAAGAAATGCCAGTTCCCGCAGCCGTTTCGCCAGGATTTCATAGTGGAACACAATATTTTTGAATGTGTTCGCCGACGGCTTGAAATAACACTCCGTGCCTCGTTCATTAGTCTCTCCAACCTCTTTTAACGGCGCGGTGGGCACGCCGTCGCGGTACTCCTGCTCGTATACACGCTCCTCGCGGCGCACGGTTAGCCGGAGCACCTCCGACAGGGCGTTTACGACTGATACGCCGACCCCGTGCAACCCGCCGGAAACCTTATAGCTGTTGGCATCGAACTTGCCGCCGGCATGCAACGTCGTCATGATAACTTCCGCCGCGCTGATGTGTTCTTCCGGATGGATGTCCACCGGGATCCCGCGCCCGTTATCGCGTACCGTGACCGCTTCTTCTGGGTGCACGATGATGTGGATCTCATCGCAATGTCCCGCGAGCGATTCATCTATGGCATTATCGACCAACTCTTGCACCATATGGTGCAGTCCGGTGCCGTCTTCTGTATCGCCAATGTACATACCCGGCCGTTTGCGTACCGCATCGAGGCCACGTAACACCGTAATATTGGCGGAATCATAGGTTTCTTCGTCAGACATTCAGCTTCTCAATTTGTGATTGGGTCCACATCCATCATACGATAGGTGCCTTGTTTCACGTGAAACACGCGAGCACGCACTCCATCTGGCAGCAGATCTCCACTCAGTTCTTCCGTAGACGTTGCGATGACTTGGCAATCGAGCCGAGCCAACACCTCGACGTATCGTCGCCAATGGTCGGCATCCAACTCTGCACCAAAGTCATCGATTAGAATCACACTAGGCAGCCCGAGCTTACGTTGCAGGTGTAATGCTTGTCCCAGTACCGCGGCGCTCGCAATCAATTTTGCTTGGCCCCGCGATGCATCCTCAGACGCCAGGCGATCCCCCACCGTAAACCGAATGTCCGCTCGATGCGGACCGCAGTGGGTGGTACCGAATTTTACATCGCGCGCAAAGGATTCGCTTGCCTTTTTCGCAGCTTCTTCAGCATCTTCGAGATAGCCCCCGTCTCGATAGGCGACCCCGAGCGTGAGACTCGGATCGAGGCGCTCAAGCACTTCCTCGATACACGGCAGGAGTTCTCGCAAATAGTCGTTACGAAACCGACCGATCGTTCGGCCGAACTCCAGCAATTGCGCCAGCCACGGGTCCCCTTCGACCCCGGCTGGCCCGCTCGTTTTCAACCACGCGTTGCGTTGTTCCAGGACGCGCCGGTAACTCCGCGAACAATCCAAATAGCGTTGTTCCACGTGAAACAGTCCCCAGTCCAAGTATGACCTACGCACGGCCGGGCCAGAGAAAACCAACCCTGCTACTCCTGGGAGCAGCAGCTGCACCGGTATATGCCGCGCGAGTTGAGAAATTCGAGTTTCTGCACGGTCGTCGACCAGCACAGACATCTCCCCATTGCGCGCCCGCTTTACGGCGACTTTCATCGGGCTTGCGTTGCGCCGATCAATACGCGCCCGGACGGCGAGTGCATCTTCGTTTCGATTGATTAGCCCAGATATTCTGCCGCTACGAAAAGAGCGTCCGCGCGCCAACAAATAGACCGCCTCAAGCAATGCAGTTTTACCTGATCCGTTCGCACCGTAGACATAGTTGAAGCCGGCATCGAACTCGAGCGAGACCTCGAGCAAGATCCTTAGATTTTTAACGTGGAGCTCGAGTAGCCGCAAGACCAGCCCTATGCCTCGTGCAACCTATACTGCCCAGTAGCTAGCCAATGTCATAGTCTCATTGGCATCACGACATAAACCGCATCGTTCGAGTTAGGTGCTTCGATCAGCGCGGAGTTGTTCGCGTCGGAGACGCTGATTTTGACCTGCTCAGTATCAAGCACATTGAGCACGTCGAGCAAATAGCTCACATTGAAGCCGATTTCTAGCTGGTCGCCATTGAATTCAATCGCCAGCGACTCTTCGGCCTCCTCCTGCTCGGGATTGTTAGCTTGTATAGTGAGCTGTTCGCCTTCAACAAGTAATCGGACGCCACGGTATTTCTCGTTCGACAGGATCGCCGCTCGCTGAAATGCTTGCTTGAGCGCTTCGCGGTCTCCCATGAAATAGCGCGAGCCGTCACGGGGCACGACTTTGTCGTAATCCGGAAACTGCCCATCGACCAATTTGGTCGTGAGCGTGTACTCGCCTTTTTGCAGGCGTAGGTGATTGCGGCCTAACTGCAACTGCAGGGTTTCACCGCCTTCATCCAAGAGTCGGCCGATCTCGATCACGCCTTTGCGCGGCACGATTGCCTGCACCCGCTGTTCAAGCGGACTGGCAAGCTTCCCCCCGGGAATGGTGCACATAGCGAGCCGGTGCCCATCGGTAGCAACTGCCCGAACATGCTCATTAGTGATTTCAAGCAGCATGCCATTTAGGAAATATCGCACATCCTGTTGCGCCATCGCGAACGCCACCTGATCGATCAAATCCCGCGCGTTGGCCTCTTGCAGCTCAAGCGTAACGTCTGCCTCGCCCCCTTCGATCTGTGGAAAATCGCGCGCTGGCAGCGTCGACAACGCAAACCTACTACGACCGGAGCGCACTGTCGCGCGCCCCCCCTCCACACTCACGGTCACCTGTGCACCTTCGTCCAAGCTACGCCAAATATCAGCTAACTTGCGTGCCGGAATGGTCACCTCACCTGGCTCTTCGACATCGACCTGGCAGCTTGCGACCATCTGCACTTCAAGATCCGTGCCGGTGATCTCTACCGAACATTCGGTATCACTTTTGTGTGCCCGAACGAGCAGATTGGATAGTACAGGGAGCGTCTGACGCCGTTCGACGACACCAGTAACTAACTGGATCGGACGCAATAATTGCTCGCGCTGAATTGAGAATCTCATGTTAGCCCGCCAGCATTCGACTCAAGTTCTTGTGATCTTCCGCCGTTTCGGCCGCTGTCTCCCGCAAATCGGCGATTTTTCGGCATGCATGCAATACCGTTGTGTGATCACGCCCGCCAAACGCATCGCCCACCTCGGGCAGCGAATGGTTCGTCAACTCCTTCGCCAGAGCCATCGCCATCTGGCGCGGACGCGCAACCGACCGGTTGCGCTTCTTTGACACCATATCCGACTTTTTAATATTGTAGTACTCCGCCACAGTGCGTTGGATGTTGTCGATGGAGATTTGTCGATCTTGAATAGCGAACAAATCCCGCAGTGCACGCTTGACTTGCTCCACGCTGATTCGACTGCCGGTAAAACGAGCGTTCGCGATTACCCTGCGCAGCGCGCCTTCTAGTTCACGCACGTTCGATCGAATGCGCTCCGCGATAAAAAATGCAACGGCGGGATCAAGCGCCACCTTTTCGGCCTCCGCTTTCTTCATCAAAATGGCAACCCGCGTTTCCAACTCGGGCGGCTCGAGCTCAACCGTCAGCCCCCAAACAAAACGCGACTTCAATCGCTCTTCCAAGCCATCAATCTCTCGTGGGTAATGATCGCATGTAAGTACCATCTGATGGCCCCCCTCCAATAGGGCGTTGAAGACGTGGAAAAACTCTTCTTGCGACCGTATTTTCCGCGCGAAAAACTGGATGTCGTCGATCAGCAACGCATCAACCGATCGGTAGAACTGCATGAAGTCCATCATGGTGCCCCGCTGCAACGCTTTCACCATATCCTGCACAAACCGTTGCGAATGCAGGTAGACCACTTGTGCATCCGGCCGGTTTTTGAGGATCTCGTTACCCACCGCCTGCATTAAGTGAGTTTTGCCCAGCCCTGTGCCCCCATACACCAAAAGCGGGTTATAAGAGTTGCCGGAATTCTCGGCGACTTGTTGCGCGGCCGCTTTCGCCAACTCATTAGACTTGCCCTCGACGAACGTGTCGAAACTGAAATCGCTGTTGAGGTTGTGGCTCCGTACCGTTGTGCCGTTAAGCGCTTCCGCGCGCAATGGCTGACCCGCCTCGCCGCCACCGCCTACAAACAAGCCAATTTCGATGCCTTCATCCAATTGCGAGGCTTGGCTGAAGTAGGCCTGAATGCGCTCTAAGTACGCAACCCGAACCTGCTCTTCAACGTAAATATTCGGTGCCAACAACGTCAAACGCCCGTCATGATATCGCGCTTGCAAGGGCCGAATATACGTTTCGTAATGCTCTTCGCTCAGTTCTTCTTCTAACCTACCCTGACACTGATTCCAAATCGACTGTCCCACCTACGCTTGCCCCCGCGAACACAGTTTTAGGATTAGGCCGCCTTTCCTGCCAGCCCGAACAAATTTACCAGCAGTTCCGTGAGAACGACCATCCTCCAAATCGAACCCTTGATCCAAGCCTTTCATCATTACTTACTGCCGTTATTCACTTTCGTTACTCTCGTCGCCTGCCCGCGCGACTACCCCTCGTTTACCAACCCGCGCACTCTCTTATCTCGCACGCTTCTTCGTTTTCGACCTGCCCACGGCTCCCATCCACCTAGTCCCTCGAGCGCGATTCTTCGTGCACTGTTGCCGTGCGCTTCCTCATCAACCCGTTCAGGCGCCGTGTGACTTATTTCGTTGATCTAGTTGTTTGCTCGTTTGAAACACTTATTAGAAGGCCGCAAGAGCGTCACACCGGCCCGCCAAATTGGGTTAACAAGCTAGTCAACGGAAATCGTAGTGCTGCTCTGAACGCCCAACCATTCTATGCAAAAGGCGCGGAGGATAGCTATTAGTTCGCCGCAAAAAATACGATCATTTTCCTGATCGTAATAGAATTCAAAAGCTTAGCGGTCGGTCCGTGCGCTACGAGAATCATTTTTTGCACCGCGCCTATGTGCGCAAACCGCTGGAGAACCTGTGGATAACTTTAAAACCACAAACCACTCACCGATATCCCAAGGATGTAAAAACTTTTTCCACAACCTTTGGCCGCCAATAACCCACTGTTATGAGAGACTAAATCTCACTTTTCCACAGCCAATGTGCTCTTCAACAAATAACAACAACAATCTTACATATATAAAACTTATGGATTGACAGTGCCTTATCCTGTTCATAAAATCGCGCACCCGTCCTAGAACCAGCCCAGAAAGCCCAAAGCCTATTATGAAGCGAACTTTTCAACCGAGTAATATTAAGCGAAAACGTACGCACGGCTTCCGCGCGCGGATGGCCACCAAAGGCGGGCGCAAAATTTTGAATGCGCGACGTGCGAAGGGCCGCAAACGCCTTAGCGTTTAGCCAACGAACCTTGGCGCGCGAAATCTTTCCTCGCTCGGCCCGTCTGCTGCGCCCCTCGGAATATGCCGCGGTGTTGAAACACCCGGAATTGAGTCTTACAACCGGGCCATTACGTCTGCGCATTAGAAAGAATAGAATGCCAACCGCCCGACTCGGGATGGTGGTGCCGAAGAAGGGGACCTCGCATGCGTACCGGCGTAATCGGCTCAAGCGGCTGGCCCGGGAAGAGTTTCGCCACGCTCTGGGCGACCTACCGCCGGTCGACGTAGTTGTGCAAGTGTTCGGCTCGGTCGAAGATAGCTCGTTTAGACGCAAACTCCGCGTTCATTTGCAGTCGATAGGGCAGCGTTTACACGAGTTACAAACTTGATGGCTCCACGCCGAACGTGGGCAAGACAGTACGAGAACATAACCATGCACGATCATACAGACAGTTGTCGCGTCCCTAAGCTCAGCGCGAGTTGGTGGGCAATCAAATGCATACGCGCATACCAGCTGATGCTAAGTCCCTGGTTAGGGGGCCAGTGTCGCTTTTTCCCGACGTGCTCAAATTACGCGCAGGCCGCAATCGCCGAGCATGGTGTGCTGCAAGGATCCTGGCTCGGGCTGAAACGAATTGGTCGCTGTCATCCGTTCCATGAAGGCGGCGTGGATCCGGTTCCTGCGCATTCATCGCGCCGACAAAGCCTAAATGCTCGACTGCCGCTTCCAAGATCCTAGAGACGACCGACCATGCTGACGCCGGAAATTATACGCATCCTTCTAATAGTCGGTTTAGCCGTGACTGGCTATATGATGCTTCGGGCCTGGAACGACGACAGCGAAGCGGGCAAAGACGCAACCACGTACAATGACGCGCCGCTCGTCCGCAACGGTGTAGCACCGGCCCAGGGAGCTGCCCTTGATACAGCCGACGCCGACATTCCCCTCGAGCTGGGCGTAGGTGGTCGCGAAAGTAGGACGCAATCGGGCGATATTCCTGACGCGAGGTTGTTGGTCGAAGAAAATGTCCCGGTTGTGGCTGCAAATAGTGCGAGTAAGAATCCCGGGACGAATGCCGCGCAATTGGTCACAGTCACGACGCCGCGAATCAAGATGTGGATCGACCTCTTAGGCGGGGACGTTGTGCGCGTCGAGCTGCCGCAGTATCCAGTAGCCTTGGATACCCCGGATCGACACTACGTGTTACTCGATACCAGCGCCACGCGCACTTACGTAGCGCAAAGCGGTCTCATCGGCGAGCACGGTCCCGATGCGAGTGGTGAGCGGCCCTTCTATTCGACGAGTGCCAGCAGCTATTACGTAGGGCCCGACGAGGAAGAGACCGTCGTATTGCGTACCGAGGTAGACGGGGCCCAAATCGAGAAACACTTTGTTTTTCGCGGTGATGACAATCTGGTCGACGTAAAGTACGTGGTGAACAACCGGCGTGACAATGTGTTTCGTGCGGGCATGTTTGCCCAATTGAAGCGCGACGGGTTGCCACCGGCGAATGACGAGACCGCGGGATTGGGCATGCAGCCCTACGTGGGCGGTGCGATGACGACCCCCGAGGAGAGTTACTTAAAGGTCGAGTTTGAAGACCTCGATGAACGGCCTATGGAACCGCTGTTGATGGATGGTGGGTGGGTCGCCATGCTGCAGCATTATTTCCTGTCTGCCTGGGTAGCGCCGCTCGACCAACCGATTCGATACAGCGCGCGGCGAAACGGAGATGGCCACTACATATTTGGTTTCACTGGACCGTTGCGGGAAGTTCAACCGGGTAGCAGTGGCACGTGGGAGGCGCAATTCTACGCGGGTCCAAAAGATCAAAAACGCTTGGAAGAAATCTCGCCGAACCTGAATTTGACGGTCGACTATGGATTTCTCTGGTGGCTCGCCGTGCCGCTCTTCTACATGTTGGATTGACTCTACGATTTTTCCGGCAACTGGGGGGCGGCAATCATATTGTTGACCATTGCTGTGAAAGCGGTGCTCTACCCTTTGTCGGCGGCGGGTTACAAGTCGATGGCGAACATGCGCCGAGTCGCGCCGCAAATGAAAAAACTGCAGGAACGCTTTGCGAACGATCGTGAAAAGCTGTCTCGTGAAATGATGGCGTTGTACAAAAAGGAGGGGGCCAACCCCTTAGGCGGTTGCCTGCCAATGCTGCTGCCGATGCCAATTTTCATCGCGTTGTACTGGGTACTGTTCGAATCGGTGGAGCTGCGCCAAGCGCCTTTCATGTTTTGGATCGAAGACCTGGCGGTGAAAGACCCGTTCTTCGTGCTGCCCTTGTTAATGGGTGCTAGCACCTACCTCATGCAATCGATGAGCCCGCAAGTCGGCGATCCGATGCAAGTCAAGATGATGAAGATGATGCCTATCATGTTCACAGTCCTATTCCTGTTTTTCCCGGCCGGACTGGTCCTTTACTGGTTGGTCAGCAATCTCTTGTCGATGACACAGCAGTGGTATGTGATCAAAAAGACCGAAAAGGCGCAGGCAGCAAAGTAATCCGGTGCCAGCGCTCGATCGAGATCTGATCGCTGCAATCGCCACCGCGCCCGGACAAGGCGGGATAGGCATCGTCCGCTTGAGTGGTCCCGATGCCCGCCGCGTTGCTAGCGAGATCTGTACGGCAGAGCTCAAAGCGAGGGTTGTCCAGTTCACCCGTTTTTTTGCCGCCACCGAGGGTGAGTCGGTCGATGAGTTGGTGGAGGGCGCCCAACTGATCGATGAGGGGCTCGTTTTGTATTTCCCTGCGCCGCGATCATTTACCGGTGAAGAAGTGGTGGAGTTGCAGGGCCACGGTGGCCCGATGGTGATGCGCCGGTTACTCGATGCGGTCTGCGCGAAAGGTGCACGCATAGCGCGGCCGGGAGAGTTCAGCGAACGCGCCTTCCACAATGGTAAGTTGGACCTAGTGCAAGCCGAAGCGGTCGCCGACCTCATAGCCAGTACTTCCCAAGCCGCGGCGAGTGCCGCAATCAACTCGCTCACCGGGAAGTTCTCCGACGCAATCAACGAACTATCGCGAGAAGTCGAGGGCTTGCGCGTCATGCTCGAAGCTGCGATCGACTTCCCGGAGGAGGACGTCGAGATTTTGCAGGATGCTCAAGTGAATGCACGGATTGCGGCGCTGCAAACTGCAGTTGCCCACGCGGTGCAAACTAGCCGCCAAGGTGCTTTGCTGGCGCAGGGCATCACAATTGCGCTGGTAGGTGAACCTAACGTGGGCAAATCGAGTCTTTTGAACGCACTTAGCGGCGAAGAAACGGCCATCGTGACTGACGTGGCTGGCACAACCCGCGATCTACTCAAAGTGGATCTGGTGCTCGAAGGGTTGCCGGTGCGGTTGGTTGACACGGCGGGGTTGCGCGAAGCGCGTGACGTAGTTGAGGAGATCGGGGTAGAGCGGGCGAAGGCGCAAGCTCAGGTGGCCGATATCGTTCTGTGGGTGAACGATGCGAGCGCGCTTCCTGATGGCCGCCTGATTGAGCCTACTGGATTGGTCGATACTGAAGCACTCAAGCAAGCGATCAGTGTGGTCAATAAAGTCGATTTGGTTGACGTTGACGCAGCAACGTTGCAGACCCCGGCAAGAACGCCCGTGTATTTGGTTTCAGCCAAAACTGGAGTTGGTTTGGCTGCCTTACGTGAAGGGATTCTGCAGCGTGCAGGATTCTCCCCCAATCAAGCGCCTTTTACCGCGCGAGCCCGCCACGTAGAGGCGCTTGAAGGGGTCGCTCGGTGCTTGGACGAAGCCGGCGCCGGTCTGGCAGCTGGGGCTGCCGTTGAATTGGTCGCAGAAAGTTTGCGTCATGCGCATGACCGGCTCGGTGAAATTGTGGGCACCGTGACGGCGGATGATCTGCTTGGCAAGATTTTTGCGGAGTTTTGCATTGGCAAGTGAGCCCTTCCATTAGGCCTTCGACTCTCTATACTTTGCGCCCCGCAAATCTCGGTTGGCGAGTTAGGCTTGATGGATGTAGTGATGGACTATCCGGATCGCTATGATGTCATTGTCGTTGGTGCCGGTCATGCCGGTACCGAAGCGGCTGCTGCTGCCGCCCGTATGGGTGTGCGCACTTTGTTACTGACGCAGAGTATCGACACCATTGGTCAAATGAGTTGCAACCCCGCCATTGGCGGCATTGGCAAGAGCCATCTCGTTGCGGAAATCGATGCGTTGGATGGCGTGATGGCGCGCGCGGCGGATCAGGCGGGCATACATTTCAAAGTACTGAATGCGAGCAAAGGTCCTGCGGTGCGGGCGACGCGCGCGCAAGCCGATCGGGCGCTTTATAAGAATGCGGTGCGCGACATCTTAGAGCATCAGGCGAACCTTGCAATTTTTCAGCAGTCGGTTGTCGATTTTATCATTGCAGGCGATCGTATTACCGGGGTCGTGACGCAAATGGGGCTGACCTTTCATTGCCGAACCGTTGTCCTGACCACGGGCACTTTCTTGGGCGGCAAAATTCACATTGGTCATGATAACCACCCGGGTGGTCGTGCAGGCGATGCCCCCTCGAACGCTTTGGCCGAGCGTCTGCGCGCTCTTCCGTTTCGAGTGGGCCGGCTGAAGACGGGCACACCACCGCGCATTGACGGGCGCACTGTCGATTTCTCTGTGCTCGAAGAGCAGCATGGCGATGCGCCGCGACCGACGATGTCGAGTCTCTGCGACCCGGCAGATCACCCGCGCCAAGTACCGTGTTTCATCGGCCGCACGAACGACGCTACCCATCAGATCATTCGTGACAATCTCAACCGGTCAGCCATGTACAGTGGCGCGATTGAAGGCGTTGGGCCGCGCTATTGTCCGAGCATCGAAGATAAAGTCGTACGCTTCGCCGACAAAACATCGCATCAGATCTTTCTCGAGCCAGAAGGGTTAAACACGACGGAGCTGTACCCGAACGGCATCTCGACAAGCTTGCCGTTCGACGCGCAGCTTGCGTTCGTGCGATCCATTGATGGATTCGCCGGGGCACACATTTCGCGCCCGGGGTATGCCATCGAGTACGACTATTTTGATCCACGCGATTTACGCTATTGCCTCGAAACGAAGTCCGTCGGCGGGCTCTTTTTCGCCGGCCAAATCAACGGCACCACTGGCTATGAAGAGGCAGCAGCCCAAGGTTTGTTGGCAGGTATCAACGCGGCGCGTCAGGTGCTTGGGTTGAGTTCTTGGGTGCCGCGCCGCGATGAAGCTTACATAGGCGTCCTCGTGGATGACCTGATCAACATGGGCACAACGGAGCCTTATCGCATGTTTACCAGTCGCGCCGAATTTCGGCTGCGTCTGCGCCAAGACAATGCAGACCAACGGTTGACTGAAATTGGTGCCGAAATGGGGCTCGTTGGGCGGCCACGACTGCAGGGTTTCCGCGACAAGATGCAGCGTTTGGGCGAGCTAAAGCAAAGGTGTCTTCTGCGCGTTACTGTAGGTTCCAATACTGCCGATCTGCTCGATATCGAAGTGACCAAAGACGCCACGTTGTTGGAACTCTTGCGGCGCCCCGAGGTAACCGCAAAGCATCTGACTCCGGTCGTCGATGCGCCGATGGAGTTACTTGCGCAACTCGAGGTTGAGACGAAGTATGAAGGGTACATTAAGCGCCAGGACAAGGAGATCGCCAAAATCCGCCGGCATGAAGGTATGAACCTACCGTCCGGTCTGGACTATGCTCAAGTTGACGGGTTGTCCAATGAGCTCAAGCAGAAACTGTCGGTGACGGAACCGACTACGCTTGCACGTGCAGCCCGTATTCCGGGAATGACACCGGCCGCGTTGTCGATACTACTCGTGCATGCGAAAAAGGCGGCTCACAACTGACCGTCCAAACCGATGACTTGCTTAGCGGTTCTTCGGCATTAGGCATAGAGCTTACGCCGTCGATGCTCGCCCAGTTGCATGAGTATTGTGAGCTCGTGCTGACCTGGAACCGTAGTTTCAATTTCATTTCGCGCAAGGACATTGGTCGCTTGCTGCCACGGCACATCCTGGACAGCTTGAGCGCCCTGCCGTATGTGCGTGGCGAGCGCGTTCTGGATGACGGCAGCGGCGCAGGGTTGCCCGGTATCCCCCTGGCGATAGTTAGTCCCGAGGTCCGGTTTGATTTGTGCGACCGCGCAGAGCGTCGAATGCGTTTTCTCGAGCAGGTGTGCCTTACATTGGGGTTAAGCAACGTCGCGTGTAAGGCGGCGGACTTGGGCGCCCCGCATGCCTTGGAAGCGCGAAGCTATGCAACGATTACCGCGCGGGCGCTTGCCAAACCCGGAGTCGTGTGGGGTTTAGTCGAGCCGTTGCTCGGACCCACCGGGCGAGTGTTGTGTTTCTTGAGTACCCAGGGTGCCGAGGTCGGCGCGGACATAAATGCGGATGAGCGCTTTCGGGCGCAGTTGATCGAGGTTAAAGTGCCCGGGTTAGCACAAGCCCACGAGATATTGAGCTTAGAACGTCCGTGACTCGAGTCATAGCGGTCGCCAACCAAAAAGGCGGCGTTGGAAAAACCACAACCAGCGTAAATTTGAGTGCATCGCTCGCTATGTCGGGGAGTCAGGTGCTGCTCGTCGACTTAGATCCGCAAGGCAACGCGACCATGGGCTGCGGTGTCGATAAAAACAAGGTGGAACTGAGCATTTATGATTGGCTGATTGAAGATGCGAGCCTGGCCAGTGTCGTCAAGCGTTGTAACGGCGGCTTCACCGTGTTGCCGTCGAATTCTGATTTGACGGCAGCCGAAATGCGCATGATGCAGGCCGAAGCACGTGAGTATTTCATCAAAGAACGCTTAGCGCGCGATGCAGGCGATTACGAATATGTGATCATCGACTGTCCGCCGTCGCTCAATATATTGACGGTGAATGCCTTACTTGCGGCCGCTGGCGTTTTGATTCCGATGCAGTGCGAATATTATGCCTTGGAAGGCCTGGCGGCGTTGTTGGAGACGGTCGAGGGCATTCGCGCGCACGGCAATCCTGGTCTTGTCGTAGAAGGGCTGCTACGGACCATGTACGATCCGCGTAATAGTCTGACGCGAGATGTGTCACGTCAGTTGATCCAACATTTTGCTGATCAGGTGTTCCGCACGGTCATTCCGCGCAACGTCAGGTTGGCGGAGGCGCCCAGCCACGGGCTACCGGCTATTTTGTACGACCGCACGTCGCGGGGCGCGGTCGCGTACATGGCATTGGCGGGTGAGCTCAGGCAAAAGCATCAAAGCATGGACGAAGATGCGCGACACAATTAGACGGATCGAATCATGAGTAAGAAACGCCTTGGACGCGACTTGGGCTCGTTGCTGTCGGCGACGCCCACCAGCGCCTCCGATAGAACGGGCGACAGCTTGAGCGCTGCCAGCACCGACCTGCAGGCACAAGGGTCCAATTACAATGAGCTGGCAATTACCGATATTGAGCCAAGCCCCTACCAGCCGCGGCGCGAGTTCGAAACGCAATCGCTCAATGAACTAGCCGCTTCGATTAAAGCGCAAGGTCTCTTGCAACCGATTCTCGTGCGGCCGCGGCCGCAGGGCGGCTATGAAGTGATCGCAGGAGAACGGCGCTGGCGTGCAGCGCAGATTGCCGGCCTTACATCGATTGCTGTGGTTGTACGGCAGGTAAACGATCGCGAAGCATCTGCGCTCGCGTTGATTGAGAACATGCAGCGTGAAGATTTGAATGCGCTGGAAGAGGCGTTGGGGCTTGCGCGCCTGCGTGATGAATTTGAACTGACCCAACAGCAGATTGCGGATCAGGTGGGCAAGTCGCGTGAAGCGATCGCCAACTTGCTGCGTTTGCTCAATCTCGGCAGCGCGGCGAAAAGTTTGTTGCAGAGCGGTGCTCTAGGGATGGGTCATGCCAGGGCTTTGCTCGCCCTTGAAGGCCTGCAACAGGACAAAGCAGCGCAGGAGGTCGTGGCGAAAGAACTGTCAGTGCGCGCCACTGAGGTCTTGGTGAAACGGCTGGCGAACCCTGCGGCTTCGCAGAGGCCGCCTGATAATGACAAAGATGCCGACACGTTGCATCTGGAGCGGCGTTTGACTGATCGCTTGGGCGCGCCAGTTAACATCAAACAGGGACGTCGTGGCCATGGCGAACTCGTGATCAAGTACTCAAGTCTCGATGAGCTAGACGGCGTGCTAAAACATTTAGGTGTGGATGAATAGCACGATTCCAAGTTTCGTCGCTCTTTTTTAGGGTTTGCATTGAACGAGAGGCGGCGCATCCTTATAATACGCGCCGCCTGGAAATGCGGGCGTAAGCGCCAAGGATAGGGCGTGAGTTAAATGAGTCTTGCTGGTCGGATCGTAGTTCTGCAAGGCGCCATAGGGTTACTGTGTCTGATCGTATTCTTATGGGTTGACGTTGAAGAGGGCCGGGCTGCGTTTTTGGCGTTGGTGACCTCGTTGGGGCCCAGCGCACTTTATGCCTGGATTCAGCAACGCACCTTGAACGCGACGCGCGTGTTGTTGTATGGCGTCTACAAGGCGATCACCACATTGACATTGATGGTCGTGTGTTTCGTAGCCTTGAAGGTAGCACCATTAGGGTTTTTAGTAAGTTTTGCGGCAATGCAACTTGCATACGTCGCCGGGCTAGTGATGCGTGACCCTAAGTGAGTCGGGCGAGTGGTAGGCGACGTAATAGCGGGTAATAGAGTGCCTTCGTGCTCGATGCCACAGTCCTCCTAGCGCGGACGATTGCGCCCTGATGGAAGACAAGACGACTGGAAGAGAAAACGATGGAAGAGAATATGACCGCGCGAGAAGAATTAAGGCTTAGATAGATGGCAGAAACGTCCGCAGAGTACATCCAGCATCATCTGACTAATCTGACTTACGGTCAGCACCCAGATGGCACGTGGGGATTTGCCCACAGCGCGCAAGAGACCGCCGAGATGGGCTTCATGTCGATCAATGTCGATTCCATGGCCTGGTCGATTGGTTTGGGGCTCATATTTATTTTTCTCTTCCGGCATGTCGCAAAGAGGGCAACCGCGGGTGTGCCAGGCGGCTTACAGAACGTGATAGAGATGATCGTTGATTTTATCGACGACACCACGCAGAGCATTTTCGAGCACAAGAACGACCTCATTGCCCCGTTAGCGCTCACCATATTTGTGTGGGTGTTCTTCATGAACCTCATGGATCTCATCCCCGTCGATTGGATTCCGCAGCTCGCCGCATTGTTGGGCATTTCGCACATGAAGATCGTGCCCTCAACTGATCCCAATATTACGATGTCGATGGCACTCTCGGTCTTCGTTCTTGTCATCTACTACAGCATCAAAATGAAAGGCGGTCTGGGCTTCTTGAAGGAGCTGTCGCTGCACCCTTTCCCGTCGGTGTGGGCCATTCCAGTCAATTTTGTGCTCGAATTCGTGACCTTGATCGCTAAGCCCATTTCGCTGGGCTTGCGCCTCTTCGGCAACATGTACGCCGGAGAGATGATCTTCATCTTGATTGCGCTGATGTTCGGTGCCGGTACTGTTTGGTACATCGTTGGTAGCGTTTTGCAATTGGGTTGGGCGCTGTTTCACGTCCTCATCATCACCCTGCAGGCGTTCATCTTCGCTGTCCTAACAATAGTCTATCTAGCTCAAGCCCACGATGTGGAAGAGCACTAATGAACCCAACAATAATTCGTAACTGGGAGTAACCATGGAAATAACGGGCCTTTTAAACGTAGCCGGTGGACTCATGCTGGGTCTCGGCGCTATCGGCGCCGCGATCGGTGTGGGTGTACTTGGCGGTAAATTCCTCGAAGGTGTTGCACGCCAACCAGAACTTCTGCCGATGCTGCGCACGCAGTTGTTTATCGTGCTCGGCCTCGTTGACGCGGTGCCCATGATCGCGGTCGGCATTGGTCTGTTGTTGCTCTTCGGTTGATTTCGAACCTACGAGCATAAGTCCCGCTCGCCTCCGAGCGTTCTTAGAAAAGTCGAGCGTTCTTAAAACAAGTAGAGAATTGCGATGAACATAGGCCTGACACTAATCGGTCAAAGTTTGGTTTTTTTTGTCTTCGTGTGGGTTTGCATGAAGTTCATCTGGCCGCTCGTGCGCGCGGCAATGACAGAGCGGCAGGAAGCGATCGCCGCGGGCTTGCTGGCTTCGGAAGAGGCTGACGTAAAGCTTGCCGAAGCCGCCTCGAGTGCCGATGAAGAGCTGGCTCGGGCCAAGAACGAAGCCGCCGAGATCATAGATCAAGCTCGACAGCGCGCCGGCCAAATGGTCGAGGATGCCAAGGGCGAAGCTCGCGAAGAAGGTGAACGCTTGGTCGAGGCGGCACACGCAGAGATTGAGCAGGAAACAAATCGTGCCAAGGAAGCATTGCGTGCGCAGGTCTCTGCGCTGGTCATCAGCGGCGCCGAGCAAGTGCTCGAAGGCACCGTTGATGCGAGCCGGCACGGCGAAATGCTCGACCGGTTGGCGGCAGAGCTTTAGGCCGTGGCGGAACTGGCAACCCTCGCGCGCCCATACGCCAACGCTGCGTTTGGCCTGGCCAAACAGGAAAATACGCTCGATCAATGGTCGAGAATGTTGCGCACCATAACTGCGGCCACCGAACACGATCGGGTTCGCAGTTTTTTGCACAGCCCCGATTTAGCTGCCGTGGCCAAGGCGTTTCAGCTGGCGGAGGTTTGTGGCGACGAACTAGACGACCGCGGTAAGAAGTTTTTGCAAGCGCTTGCCGACCACGACCGCTTGCCGCTCGTCCATGAAATCCTCGCCCAGTTCGAAGAATTGCGTGCCGACGAAGAGCGCAGCTTGGAAGTGGAGGTGATTTCGGCGTATCAGATGTCGGACAGCCAAAGCGAAGCGCTACGCACCTCGTTGCACAAAAAATTCGACAAAGAGATTTCGATTGAATCACGTGTAGACCAAAGCCTGATTGGCGGCGCTATTATTAGAGCGGGCGACACCGTGATCGATGGGTCAGTGCGCGGCAAGCTAACTAAGCTTGCTGAAACACTGGTCCAGACCTAAGGCACTACACGCAAGAGTACACATAAAGGAAGCCAAAATGGAGCAACTGAATCCATCGGAAATCAGTGACATTATCAAGAGCCGGATCGAAGGCCTTGATGTCAAGGCCCAAGCCCAGAACGAAGGCACTATCGTCGGTGTATCCGACGGTATCGTGCGAATTCACGGTCTGGCGGATGCGCAATACGGTGAAATGATCGAGTTTGACGGCAGCCTTTTCGGTATGGCGTTGAACTTAGAGCGCGATTCGGTCGGAGTGGTCGTCTTGGGCGACTACGAAGACCTGTCCGAGGGTATGACAGCACGTTGTACCGGGAGAATCCTTGAGGTTCCGGTCGGGCCAGAGATGCTAGGCCGGGTGGTCGATGCCTTGGGCAATCCGATAGACGGTAAAGGGCCTATTGGCGCTACCGGGAGTGAGCCGATCGAAAAGGTCGCGCCCGGAGTCATCGAGCGTCAAAGCGTCGATCAGCCTGTACAGATCGGACTCAAGTGTATCGATGCAATGGTGCCGATTGGCCGCGGTCAGCGTGAGCTCATTATTGGCGACCGTCAGATTGGTAAAACCGCGATCGCGATTGATGCGATCATCAACCAAAAAGACAGCGGCATTAAATGTGTTTATGTCGCGATTGGCCAGAAGATGTCTACGGTTGCAAACATCGTGCGCACCTTGGAAGAACACGGTGCAATGGAGTACACGTCGGTTGTGGCCGCTTGCGCTGCGGATCCTGCGCCGATGCAATTCATTGCGCCCTATTCAGGTTGCACCATTGGCGAATATTTCCGTGACCATGGCGAAGACGCACTTATTATCTATGACGATTTAACCAAACAAGCATGGGCCTATCGCCAGATCTCCCTGCTCCTAAAGCGACCGCCGGGTCGAGAGGCTTATCCAGGCGACGTGTTCTATTTGCACTCGCGCCTATTGGAGCGCGCAGCGCGGGTGAATGCGGACTATGTGGAGGCTTACACGAACGGCGCAGTCAAGGGCAAAACCGGCTCGCTGACGGCGTTGCCGATCATCGAAACCCAAGCAGGTGACGTTTCCGCCTTCGTGCCGACGAATGTGATTTCGATCACCGACGGGCAGATTTTTCTCGAGACCGACAACTTCAACTCGGGTCTGCGTCCTGCAATGAGTCCAGGTATCTCTGTATCTCGCGTGGGGGGCTCGGCTCAGGTGCCCTTCATGAAGAAGATTTCTGGCGGGATCAAGTTGGCGCTCGCAAGCTACCGGGAGCTGGCAGCGTTTTCGCAGTTTGCGTCAGACCTCGATGACGCGACGCGGCGCCAGCTCGAGCATGGTGAGCGCGTAACCGAGCTCATGAAACAAAAGCAATACTCGCCGATGTCGGTCGCGGAAATGGGGACGGTCTTATTTGCCGCGAACGAGGGTTTTCTGGAAGACGTGCCGGTGAACAAAGTGCTCGATTTCGAGTCTGCACTCTTGTCGTACATGCATTCGGATCATGCTGAATTCATGCACACCATCGACACGGCCGGTGACTATAACGATCACGTAGTCGCGACGCTGACAGAAGCGATAGAGAAGTTCAAAGCGACGCAAACCTACTAAGGTAAAGCTATGGCCGTCGGCAAAGAAATTAAGAAGAAGATCGGTAGCGTCGAAAATACGCAGAAGATCACAAGCGCGATGCAGATGGTGGCGGCGAGTAAGATGCGTCGTACGCAAGAGCGAATGCGTGAAGGCAAACCTTATAGCGAACACATCCGTAGCGTCATTGGGCACTTGGCGAACGCGAACCCGGAATACAAACACATCTACATGCAAGAGCGTGAGGTTCGTCGCATTGGCTACATCGTCGTGTCGAGCGACCGTGGATTATGCGGCGGGTTGAACGTGAACCTCTTCCGCGCGACGGTTAAAGATATGGCCGAGTGGCACGGCAAAGGCATTCAGGCAGAGTTGGGACTGATTGGTAACAAGGCTGGGCCGTTTTTTCGTTCCCTTGGCGGCAACATTAAGGCGGTGATGACGGACGTCGGTGAGACACCGGCGCTGGCGGATTTGATCGGTGGTATACGCGTCATGCTGGATGCCTACGAAGAAGGATCAATCGATCGGTTGTATCTAGCCAGCAATGCATTCGTCAACACGATGACCCAAGCGCCGACGATTAAGCAGCTATTGCCGCTCGATCCGGATCGCGGTGATGCCTACCAGCATCGTTGGGACTACATTTATGAGCCGGATGCGCGGCAACTCATTGAGGGGCTGATGAAGCGCTATCTGGAATCGCAAGTCTATCAAGCGGTCATCGAAAACGGCGCCTGCGAGCAAGCGGCTAAAATGGTTGCGATGAAGAACGCGACCGAAAATGCGGAAAAGCTGATCGATGAACTTCAGCTTATTTACAACAACGCGCGTCAAGCATCGATTACCCAAGAGATTGCGGAAATCGTCGGCGGCGCAGCAGCGGTATAACCCGGGCACTAAACACTTGAGAAAAGAGGCAGAAAATGAGTAGCGGTCGAATCGTATCCATCATTGGCGCAGTGGTCGACGTAGAGTTTGATCGAGAGAGCATTCCCAAGGTCTACGACGCCCTAATGGTCACCGAGAAGGGGGTGACGCTTGAGGTGCAACAACAACTTGGCGACGGCATTGTGCGCACGATTGCCATGGGTGTATCTGATGGCCTGTCGCGGGGCTTGGAGGTTGCCAATAGCAGCGCGCCGATCACAGTTCCGGTCGGCGAAGAAACCCTCGGCCGCATCATGGATGTGCTTGGCAGGCCGATCGACGAGAAAGGGCCGATCAATGCTAGCGAGGCGATGCCGATTCATCGCAAACCGCCCACGTACGAAGACCAAAAAGGCGGCAATGAAATTCTCGAGACCGGCATCAAGGTCATTGACCTCATTTGTCCCTTCGCTCGTGGCGGTAAGGTCGGCTTGTTTGGTGGTGCCGGCGTGGGTAAGACGGTCACCATGCTCGAACTGATCCGTAACATCGCGATCGAGCACTCAGGATTATCCGTGTTTGCCGGCGTGGGCGAGCGTACGCGCGAAGGCAATGACTTCTATTATGAAATGAAGGATGCCAACGTCCTCGACAAAATCTCCTTGGTGTTCGGGCAGATGAACGAGCCGCCCGGTAACCGCCTGCGGGTTGCATTGACCGGTTTGACGCTAGCCGAGAAGTTTCGCGACGACGGCCGCGACGTGCTCTTGTTCATCGACAACATCTATCGTTATACGCTTGCTGGTACCGAAGTATCCGCATTGCTAGGGCGGATGCCGTCTGCGGTCGGCTATCAGCCCACTTTGGCGCAGGAGATGGGCACGTTGCAGGAACGCATCACGACCACTAAGGCGGGTTCAATTACCTCGATTCAGGCCGTATACGTACCGGCGGATGACCTCACAGACCCGTCGCCCGCGACCACGTTTGCCCACTTGGACTCTACCGTCACCTTGTCGCGTGCAATCACCGACTTGGGGATTTACCCAGCAGTGGATCCGCTCGACTCGTCCAGCCGTCAGCTGGACCCGCTGGTCGTTGGCGAGGAGCACTACAATGTGGCGCAGGACGTCATGCAAGTTCTGCAGCGCTATAACGAGCTAAAAGACATCATTGCGATCCTCGGGATGGACGAGTTGTCCGAAGAAGACAAAGCTTTGGTCTATCGAGCACGTAAAGTGCAAAAATTCTTCTCCCAGCCATTCTACGTGGCGGAGCAATTTACCGGTAATGATGGCGCTTACGTTTCGCGCGACGACACCGTGCGCAGCTTTAGGGCGATTCTCGAAGGCGAACACGATGATCTACCTGAAGAGGCGTTCATGATGGTCGGTAGCATCGCCGATGCTATCGAGAAAGCAAAAGATCTCTAATCGAATGATTCTGATCGATAAAATCTTTCCGGGATAAGAGCGAACGATAAGAGGAGCGCAAAATGGCAACGATGCAATGTGAAATCGTAAGTGCGGAAAAAGAGCTTTATGCGGGCACGATCACGATGCTGTCTGTGCGAGGCACGATCGGTGAACTCGGCATTATGCCTGGCCACGCGCCGTTATTGACGGGCATCGAACCGGGCGCTGTGGTATTGCGGCTGGAAGACGGCAGCGAAGAGGTGTTTTATGCCTCGGGCGGCTTTCTCGAGGTCCAACCCGGGTTTGTCACAATTCTAGCCGACACGGCGGCACGTGCTGAGGACTTGGATGAAGCGCAGGCGGCCGAGGCGCGCCAGGCGGCAGAGCGTTCCCACGGTGAGGCAGCGGCGGAAATCGACTTTTCAGTGGCCGCCGCACAAATGGCCGAAGCGATGGCACAGCTGCGAACCCTCGAAGAATTGCGTAGACGAGGCCGCTAGCGAGTTGTCTGACGGCCTTGGGCGGGCTTCGCAACGATCTGGGCGCGCGAAGCGGGCAATCTGTCCTGTTACATTTGCTTACAAAGGGGGGTGACGATCGTCACCCCCTTTTGCTTCCCTGCATCTATAATTCGTGCCTTAGTTTTGCCAAGGACTTGGCCAAATGACAAGCGAGATGACCGTTGATGTAATCATCCTTGCCGCCGGCAAAGGCTCACGTATGCGCTCGGATCGGGCCAAAGTGTTGCACGAGCTAGCTGGGCGCCCGCTGCTGCAACACGTGATCGATGTAGCACAGCAATTGGGCCCTAGTCGGGTCGCTATCGTCGTTGGCCACCAAGCCGACGCGGTCAAAGCGGCTACTGCCGCCGCCGTCGTTTGGGTAGACCAAACCGAACAACTCGGTACCGGACATGCGGTCGCGAAAGCGCTCGATGCGTTAACCGGCGACGGTGTCGCGCTGGTCGTCTATGGTGACGTGCCGTTGGTTGAGGTCGCAACGTTGGCCAAGACCGTAGCGGTAGCTGAGCAAGGAGACGTAGGCATGGTCACGGCGGATTTTGCCGATCCGGCGGAACTCGGCCGCATTGTCCGTGACGGTTCCGGCGAGGTCGCAAGCATCGTCGAATACAAAGACGCAACTGAACTGCAAAGACAAATCTCTGAAATCAACTCGGGAATTCTCGCTGTCGACAAATCGCGACTCAAAGGATGGTTGGATCGCGTTGAACCAAACAATGCTCAAGGCGAGTACTACCTGACGGACGTCATTGAAATGGCGGCAGCCGACGGGGTTGCCATACACGGCATCAAGGCGCGGGTGCCTGAAGAGGTCACTGGCGTAAACGACCGTACGCAACTCGCACACTTAGAGCGGATATTGCAACACCGCATGGCAAGCGAGTTGATGCTAAACGGCGTCACGATAGCCGATCCAGATCGTCTGGATATCCGTGGTACCGTGCGTACAGGGACCGACTGTTTTATCGACGTCAACGTCGTGCTGTCGGGCGATGTGCAACTCGGTACTAATGTCACAATTGGACCAGGTGCGGTTGTTGCCGACTCGAAAATTGGGGATGGCACCGTAGTACTCGCGCATACCATCGTTGAAGGCGCGATTGTTGCTGACAATTGTTCATTGGGGCCTTTCTCTAGGATCCGCCCGGGCTCGGTGCTCGAGAGTGGGGTAAAGATCGGCAATTTTGTGGAGACCAAGAAAGCACACCTCGGAGCGGGTACTAAGGCCAGTCACCTTGCCTATTTGGGCGACGCCGAAATTGGCTCGGAATGCAACATTGGTGCAGGTTCCGTGACCTGTAACTACGATGGAGTGCAAAAGCACAAGACAACGATCGGCGACAATGCGTTCATTGGCACCAATACGACCATGGTTGCTCCGATTCAAATTGAAGCCGATGCCTACGTCGCCGCGGGCTCGACCGTTACCACCAAGATTGGCAGTGGCGATCTGGCAGTTGGTAGAGCCAGACAACGAAATATCAAAGGCTGGACGCCACCTGCGCAAAGGCGCGCGCCCGCAGTGCAAGGCCCAGACAAAGACAAATAGCGAGCTGGCTGCTCGCAGCCGGTCGCGCGTAAGGAAGCAGTATGTGTGGAATCGTAGGTGCAGTCGCGGATCGCAATGTTCCGCCGATCTTGTTAGAAGGTCTGCAACGGCTGGAGTACCGCGGGTATGACTCGGCAGGTTTGGCTGTCATCGATGCAGACAACCGAATTGTCCGCCGCCGCCGGGTCGGCAAGGTGCGAGAGCTTGTAGGCGATCTAGCAAAGAACCCTGTCCGCGGGCGCATTGGCATCGCTCACACCCGTTGGGCGACCCACGGCGTACCGTCGCAAGAAAACGCCCATCCGCACGCGTCCAACGATCGGTTGTGCGTGGTGCACAACGGCATTATCGAGAATTTCGAAGCACTACGTACCGAATTGATCGCGAAAGGCTACGAGTTCGCCTCCGAAACCGATTCGGAGACGGTAGCGCATCTGATCGACGCCTACCATACGGACGGATTGGATCTGTTGGATGCAGTGCGCTCGGCGGTTAAACGCTTGGAAGGTGCCTATGCGATTGGCGTCATCCACAAGGATGACCCAACTCGAATCATTGCAACTCGTGCCGGTAGTCCGCTTGTCGTTGGCAAAGGTATTGGCGAGAACTTCATCGCCTCGGATGTGCTCGCCTTGAAACC